>Ga0116229_10001933_pt1 | contig 33172 bp, 31 predicted proteins | sample S1TSphgellanicum_3_FD_87313 | JGI IMG/M metagenome (GOLD analysis project Ga0116229, IMG submission 87313) | Host-associated microbial communities from peat moss isolated from Minnesota, USA - S1T2_Fc - Sphagnum magellanicum MG | ecosystem: Host-associated > Plants > Peat moss > Unclassified...
AAACGCAGATCCTATGGCGGCGGTTTTACGCTTGCGTGACCGGGCGCGCCGTGGCTGCCGTCGCGCGGAAAGCGCGCTCCAGCAGTTGTCGCGAGGGTTCGTCGTCCCAGTCGCGGGAGCCGCGGATCCTGGCGATCAGGCGGCCGTCGGCGCCGACCAGCACGGTGAGCGGGATGGTGCCGGCACCGAGCAGGGTTTCCATCTGCAGGTCGTGATCGAGATAGTGGCTGATGGTGGCACGGGTGCGATCGAGAAAGCGCCGGGCCGGCTCCGGGTAGTCGTCGGTCGAGATGCCGATCAGGGTGAAGGGCACGCGCCCCTCGTGCCAGGCCAGGCGCTCGAGCGAGGCCATCTCCTCGATGCAGGGGCCGCACCAGCTGGCCCAGACATTGATGACCAGGGGCCGGCCGCGAAACGCCGCCAGGCGGCGGTCGGGGCCATTGAGGCCGCGCAGCGTGAGGTCGGGCAGCAGGCCGCCGATGGGCAGCTCCCCGGGCGGGCGGGCAGCCGCTGGCGCTGCGATCAGGCCCTGGCCCAGCAGCATCGGGGCCAGCAGGCCTTGGCCTCGGAGCATCGGGCCAAGCAGCATCTTGCCCAGCAGCATCTGACCCAGCAGCATCGGACCCAGCAGCAGCCGGCCCAGGGCCCGGCGGGGCAGGAGCTTGGCAGGCACGGTAGCGCCCTTGTCGCGCGTCGGCATAAGGCGAGCGATGTTACGCGCCGTGCATGCACGCCCTCTACCGCTGCCGGTGAGGCCGGCGGGCTTCACCCGATTGGTGCGCGGCTGCATGCTTTGCGTGCGCCGGCCCGATCATCCGGCCCGAGCGCCGCCGGTACCACCCGCGGGCGCGCCATGCCCGCGCGCCGGCGCGATAAGCTCGGGGCGACAAGCTCGCGACCGGCCGCGTCGGCCGCGGGCGAGGAATGCGAGCGCCCGAGCGCTCGCCCCACTGAAGGGAAGCATCGCGCATGGATGATCCGACGATCGTGCCGCCCCGCTCCAAGGGCGCCGATGACCACCGTACCGGCCTGAGCAAGGAGGCGCTCAAGCAGGCCTTCTTCGACAACCTGTACTACGTGCAGGGCAAGTTCGCGGCGCTGGCCACCAAGCACGACTACTACCTGGCGCTGGCCTACACCGTGCGCGACCGCATGCTGCAGCGCTGGATCAGCACCGCCACGGACTACACGCACCAGGGCTCGCGCACGGTGGCCTACCTGTCCGCCGAGTTCCTGCTCGGGCCGCACCTGGGCAACAACCTGATCAACCTCGGCATCGAGGACAACGTGCGCGCGGCGGTCAGCGAACTGGGCTTGAGCTTCGAGGAACTGATCGGCCAGGAGGAGGAGCCCGGTTTGGGCAACGGCGGCCTGGGGCGGCTCGCCGCCTGCTACCTGGACTCGATGGCGAGCCTGGAGATCCCCTCGATCGGCTACGGCATCCGCTACGAGTTCGGCATCTTCGCGCAGCACCTGGTCGACGGCTGGCAGGTGGAGCAGACCGACAAATGGCTGCGCCGGGGCAACCCCTGGGAGATCCCGCGCCCGGAATGGGCGGTGGAGGTCAAGCTGGGGGGCAGCACCGAGTTCTACACCGACAAGGACGGCCGGCGTCACGCGCGCTGGGCGCCGGCGCGCACGGTGGTGGGCATCCCCTACGACACGCCGATCCTGAGCTACCAGAAGAACACCGCCAACACGCTGCGCCTGTGGCGCGCCGAGGCGCCCGAGTCCTTCGACCTGAGCACCTTCAACCGCGGCGACTACTACGGCGCGGTGCAGCAGAAGGTGGTCTCGGAGAACATCAGCAAGATCCTCTATCCCAACGACGAACAGGTGCGGGGCAAGGAGCTGCGCCTGGAGCAGCAGTACTTCTTCGTCTCCTGCTCGCTGCAGGACATGATGCGCATCATGCGCGTGCAGGGCATCCCGCTGGCGCGCTTCCACGAGAAGTTCGCCGTGCAGCTCAACGACACGCACCCCGCGGTGGCGATCGCCGAGCTGATGCGCCTGCTCCTGGACGACTACGACATGGACTGGGACCAGGCCTGGGCCGTGACCCGGCGCAGCTTCGGCTACACCAACCACACGCTGTTGCCCGAGGCCCTGGAGCGCTGGCCGCTGGCGCTGTTCGGGCGCATCCTGCCGCGCCTCCTCGAGATCATCTACGAGATCAACGCCCGTTTCCTCGACGAGGTGCGGATGCAATTCCCGGGCGACCCCGAGCGCCTGGCGCGGCTGTCGCTGGTCGACGAATCGGGCGAGCGCTACCTGCGCATGGCCAACCTGGCGTGCGTGGGCAGCCACACGATCAACGGCGTGGCGGCGCTGCATTCCGAACTGCTCAAGCAGGACGTGCTGCGGGACTTCCACGCGCTCTGGCCCGAGCGCTTCACCAACGTCACCAACGGCGTGACCCCCCGGCGCTGGATCGCGCTGGCCAATCCGCGCCTGACGCGCCTGCTGTGCCAGACCATAGGCGAGGACTGGCTGCACGACCTCGAACAGTTGCGCAGGATCGAGGTGCACGCCGACGATCGCGAGTTCGGGCGCCAGTGGCGTTTCATCAAGCGCACGAACAAGGAGGAGTTCGCCAGCCACGTGCGGCGCACCACCGGCGTCGCCATCGACCCGGAATCGCTGTTCGACGTGCAGGTCAAGCGCATCCACGAGTACAAGCGCCAGCACCTGAACGTGCTGCACATCGTCGCCCTGTACCACCGCATCAAGTCGGACCCCAACGCGGTGATCCCGCATCGCACCTTCCTGTTCGGCGGCAAGGCCGCGCCCGGCTACCGTTTCGCCAAGCTCATGATCAAGCTGATCACGGCGGTGGGCGACGTGGTCAACCGCGATCCGATGGTGCGCGACCGCCTGAAGGTGGTGTTCCTGCCCAACTTCAACGTGAGCAACGGCCAGCGCATCTACCCCTGCGCCGACCTGTCGGAACAGATCTCCACCGCCGGCAAGGAGGCCTCGGGCACCGGCAACATGAAGTTCTCGATGAACGGCGCGCTCACCATCGGCACGCTCGACGGTGCCAACGTGGAGATCCGCGAGGAGGTCGGCGCGGAGAACTTCTTCCTGTTCGGCCTCACGGCGCAGGAGGTCCAGGCGAGCTGGCGCGAGGGCTACGACCCGATGTCGTACTACCGCGGCAACGACGAGTTGCGCGCGGTGATCGACCTCATCCGCGACGGGCACTTCTCGCGCGGGGACCGCGAACTCTTCGCGCCGATCGTCGATTCGCTGCTCGGGGTCGATCCCTACCGGCTGATGGCCGATTTCCAGCCCTACGTGGCTTGCCAGGCGCAGGTGAGCGCCGCGTACGACGATCCCGAGCGCTGGACGCGCATGAGCATCCTGAACGTGGCGCGCATGGGCAAGTTCTCGTCCGACCGCAGCGTGCGCGAGTACTGCGAGCGCATCTGGCACGTCGCACCGGTGAAGATCGCCCTGCTCGATCCGGACCCGTCGCAGACGGCTCCGCGTCCGTAGGGCGGCCGGGCGTGGACACGGGGGCGGATCGCGCAGCCGACGCGGCGGTGCCGGCCGGCACGGCGATCGCGCACACGCGCGCCTGGGTCGAGCGCGCGGTGATCGGCCTCAACCTGTGCCCGTTCGCCAAGGCGCCCCAGGTCAAGGGACAGGTGCGCTACGTGGCGAGCGCGGCCGTCGACGTCGAGGCGCTGCTGCACGACCTGATCGACGAGCTGCAGCGCCTCGCCGATGCCGCCGACACCGACATCGAGACCACGCTGCTGATCCATCCGCACGTGCTGGGCGATTTTGCCGACTTCAACGATTTCCTGGACCTGGCCGATCGCGCCGTGCTGGAACTGGGCCTGGAGGGCGTGCTGCAGGTGGCGAGCTTCCACCCGCAATACCAGTTCGCCGACAGCGCGCCGGAGGACCTGGGCAACGCGACCAACCGCTCGCCCTACCCGACCCTGCACCTGCTGCGCGAGGAGAGCATCGATCGCGCGGTGGAGTCGTTCCCGCAGGCCGAGACCATCTTCGAGGCCAACATCGCGACGATGCGCGAGCTCGGCGCGCAGGGCTGGGCGCTGCTCCAGCGCCGGTGCCGCGAGGATGCGGCCGCGACCGCGGATGCGGCAGTGGCCGGGGCTCAGCCTGCCGGCGGCGGTACCACGTAGAGGGTCTTGGCCAGGCGCACGCCGTCGACCTTGCCCGAGTACATGCCTGGTACGGTGACCAGGTCCTCGAAGCCGTGGTGGCGGTAGAAGGCCCGTGCCGCGCTGTTGTCGGCGCGCGCTTCGACGCCCAGGCGGGCGATGCCGGCCGTGCGTGCCACGTCCTCGAGCCAGACCAGCATCGCGCTGCCGACGCCGCTGCGGCGGCGCGGCGCGCGCACCGCGAGCAGCAGCAGGTGCGCCACGTCCTCGCGGTACTTCATGATGCCGAAGGCGGTGAGCGCACCCTCCTCGCGCAGCACCGCCACGTTGGTCGCCGGATCGGCGATGGCGCGCGCCACGCGCGCCGCGGTCCAGCCCCAGGGCAGGCCGTATTCGATGTCGACGCGCGCGATGGCGGCGATCTGTGCCGCATCGTCCGGTGTCGCCAGGCCGATCGGGTATTTCGTCATCATCGCGGGCTCACCTCGATGTCACGCCGGCCGCGCCGGCGGCACGCGCGCAGCGATCATCACCCGAATCCGATGAAGGCGCCGGCGCCCAGCACCAGCACCAGCGCCAGCGCCCCGAAGAGCAAGCGGCGCACGGCGCGCGGCGGCCCGGCGGGCGCGCCCACGAGGCGGCCCGGAGCCAGCAGCAGGTAGTAGGCGCCGGCCAGCAGCAGGGCCGCGCCGGCGCCCACCGCGAGCTTCCTGCCGCCCGGACCCAGGTGCGGCAGCAGCAGCAGGCCGACGACGAGCACGGCGGCGACCAGCAGCGGGACCTCGAGCAGGTAGCCGCGCTGGCGCCCGCCGCGGTGCGCCAGCGCGCGCCAGCACCGATCAAGGGGTGATCGCCCATCCGGGAGCGGCGTCGTGCGGTCCGGGGGCATGCGACGGTCTTCAGGCGAATTCGACGAACGAGATCACGTTGCCGTCGGGATCACGGACGTGAAAATCGGTGCCGCCCCAGGGCTGCCGGGTCGGCGCCTGGGCGAACGCGACGTCCCGCGCCTTGAATTGCTCGTACAGGCCCTGGATGTCGGTGACCTCGATCGAGGCCAGGATCAGCGAGACCTCGCGCGCGGCGAGCTCGGTGAAGTTGGGCCGCCGGACGAAGCGCAGGTGCAGGCAGGCGTCACCGCGCGAGACCGAGCCGTAGAACGGCGGTTCGCCGTGAAGGAAGTCGATCGCGAAGCCGAGCTTGGCCTGGAAGAACGCGGCGCTGGCCGGTACGTCTCGAACGAACAGGATCGGCACGACGGACTTCAAGGCGATCTGGCTCACGGTCGTCTCCCGAAACGTAACGATGCCCGGGCGGGCATGCCCGCGATAGCCGATCGCGGCGGCCGACCGGCCCGGGTTCATGCCCGTTGCACACCTGCCGCACCGCGCCGGTGGACGGGCGCTCGGCTCTTTCGGTACGCTCGCCGCATGATATGCCGCGGCCTGCATCCGAGCGACCGGAGTCTTCTTTTGTCCTGGCTGCGCACCTGCCTTGCGTGCGTGGCCTGCCTGGCGTGCCTGTGCGCGGCCGCCAGGGACGCCAAGCAGACGAGCCAGGCGGACGCATTGCGCGAGAAGGCCGAGCAGGGAGACCTCAAGTCCCAGGTCGATCTGGGCATCCTGCTCTTTCGCGCCAGCAACGGGCGCGACCCGCAGGCCGACGCCGAGGCGCTGGCCTGGTTCCGCAAGGCGGCCGAACGCAACGATGCGCGCGCCCAGGACTTCCTGGGCATCCTGTATTCCCAGGGGCGGGGCGTGGCGCGCGACTACGTGGCGTCGGCGCAGTGGTTTCGGCTCGCCGCCGAACAGGGACAGGAGCACGCCCAAAGGGAACTCGCGCAGATGTACGCGCAGGGGCTCGGCGTGCCCAAGGATCGCGAGGAGTCGCGCCGCTGGTCCGAGCGCGTCGCGGCGCGGCAGCCGCACCGGGTGGCGGATCTCCTGCGGCTGTGGTTTCTTGCCGTCGTCCTCGTGCTGGTGGGATTTGCCGTCGCCTTGCGGGCCCTGCAGAGGCGGACGCTGCAGGGAAATGGACGGCTGCTGGCGCTGGCCTTCGTGCATGTGGTCGGCATCGCGCTCGTGCTGAACACGATCGACACCTACGGCTTCGAGTTCGCCTTTCCCGAATGTGCGCACGGCTTTCTGGCGACCAGCTGTTCGCAATACGCCGACCCGCGCACCCGGGCCGTGGCGCAGGCGCTGGGCGACTGGCAGGTGCTCAACCTGCTGGCTCGGTTCATGGCGGGCGTCGGCCTCGTGCTGGACGCACTGGCGATCTGGTATCTCGTGTTTCTCGTCGGACCCTTTCTGCCGGGACGGCGCGCGCGGGCCGGATAGGCATGTGGCCCCGCCATCCGGCGCCGGCTGGGGCTGCTGGCGCCGTGCGCAAGCTCCGGGCCGGGGGGGCCCCGATCCCGCTGCGCGGGAGGGACCTCCGATCGCCCCCGGCGTTCAGGTGCGGTGGATCTTCAGGCGCCGGCCGTCGCTGCCGATCTCTTCGAGGACGACATCGAACTTCCACAGCTGCTTGACATAGCCGAGCACGGTCTCGGCGCTCTGCGCGTCGAGCAGGCGGCCGCTCTCGACACGGTGCTGGAGCAGCAGCGCGCGCTCGGCGTCGTCGCTGGCGCGCGCGACCACGATGGTGGGGATGTAGGCCTCGCTGCGATACTGGCCGGCCAGGGTCTGGCGCACCTTGGTATAGCCGGCCTCGTTGTGGATGGCATGGACGTGGTAGTGGTCGCGGTCGTCCTCGCCGTCGTGCATCATGAACAGGCGCATGTCGCGCATGACCTTGGGCGAGAGGTACTGCTCGATCAGGCTGTCGTCCTTGAAATTGGTCATCGCGAAACGGATCGCCTCCGGCCAGGGCGTGCCGGCCAGGCTCGGGAACCACTCGCGGTCCTCGTCCGTGGGCAGCTCGCAGATGCGGCGTATGTCGCGGAAGATGGAGAAGCCCAGCGCGTAGGGATTGAGGCCGCGGAAGCCGCGCGAATCGAAGGGCGGCTGCGCGACCACGTCGCCGTGGTTGCCCAGCCACTCGAGCATGAAGCCGTCATCGACCTCGCCGGCATCGTAGAGCTCGTTGAGCAGCGTGTAGTGCCAGAAGGTGGCGGCGCCCTCGTTGGCGACCTTGGTGAGGCGCTGCGGATAGAAGTACTGCGACACCTTGCGCACGATGCGGACGAGCTCGCGCTGCCAGGGCTGCAGCTTGGGCGCATGCTTCTCGATGAAATAGAGCAGGTTCTCCTGCGGGTCGAAGGCCTCGAGGGACTCGGCCTCGGGTTCGTCGCGCTCGTGCATGTGCAGGTGCGCGAAGTCCGGGTTGTAGTGCTTCTCGGCGAACTTGAGGCGCTCGTTCAGGCGCGCGCGCTCGCGCTTGACCGACAGGCGTGCGGGGCGCCGGTAGCGGTCGACGCCGTACGGGGCCAGCGCGTGGCAGCAGTCGAGCACGGACTCGACCTCGCGCCAGCCGTACTGCTCTTCGCATTCCTGCACGAACGAACGGGCGAACTGCAGGTAGTCGAGGATGGCGTCGGCCTGCGTGAACTGGCGGAACAGGTAGTTGGTCTTGAAGAACGCGTTGTGGCCATAGCCGGCGTGCGCCATGACCAGCACCTGCAGCGCCAGGGTGTTGGTCTCCATCAGGTAGGCGATGGACGGGCTGGTGTTGATGACGATCTCGTAGGCCAGGCCCGTCATGCCCTTGCGGTAGCCGTGCTCCTGCGAGAGCAGGCTCTTGCCGAAGCTCCAGTGGGCGTAGTGCACCGGCATGCCCACCGTGGAGCACAGGTCGAGCATCTGGCTGGCCGTGATCAGCTCGTACTGGATCGGATAGGTGTCCAGGCCCAGGCGCCCGGCGTGGGCGGCGATGGCGCGGTCGTACTTCTCCAGCGTTCCCAGCGTCCACTCGCTGCCGGTGGCGATGGGCTCGCCGCGGCGCTGCACGCCCGGCCGCGGCATGGGCACCGTGGGCTTGGTCAGCAGCTTGGGCCAGGGGCGCTGCGGATCGGGGTTGGCGGACGGCTCGGTGGTGCCGGTGTTGCCTTCGGTCTCGGTCATCATGCCGCCTGTTTGCGCGCGAAGAGCTCGCGGAACACCGGCCAGATGTCGCCGCGATCGTGCACCGCACGCCGCGCGAACACCGGGCCCTCGATCACGTCGTAGCTCTGCCACAGGTCCGACGCACGGTTGAACCAGCCGCTGGAGCTGGGGATGTCGATATAGGCGAAGTAGCGCAGCAGCGGGAGCAGGTCCTGCTGCAGGAAGGCGGCGCTGCGGCGGCCGTCCTCCCCGGTGCAGTCGCCGTCCGAGGCCTGCGCCACGTACACGTTCCAGTCGGGTCCTGCGTAGCGCTCCTGGACGATACGGTACGCCAGTTCGAGCGCCGGATGGACGAGCGTCCCGCCGGTCTGCGGATCGTGGAAGAAGCGCTCCTCGTCGACTTCCTCCGCGGTCTCGGTGTGGCGCACGAAGATGACCTCGACGCGGCCGTACTTGCGCTCGAGGAACAGGTAGAGCAGCGCGAAGAAGCGCTTGGCCAGGTCCTTCTTGCGCTCGTCCATCGAGCCGGAGACGTCCATCAGGCACAGCATCACCGCCCGGGTGGCCGGCGCGGCGGTGGGCACGCGCGAGCGGTAGCGGCGGTCGACGTCCTCGAGGAAGGGCAGGTGCTCGCGGCGCGCGCGCAGTCGCGCGATCTCCTCGAGCAGCTCGGCCGGCGGCGGATCGCCGGCCTGCGCGACCTCGCCCTCGAGTTCCTCGATGCGCTCGAGCAGCGCGCCGCGCAGCGCGATGCGCCGGGCGATGCCCATGCGCACGGTCATGCCGGGCAGCAGGTTGGAGGCCAGGCCTTCGCGGCTGTAGCCGCCGCGGCGCATGCGCTCCATCGACATCTCGCCGAAGCGCGTGCGCTCCAGGTTGGGCAGCTCGAGGTCGTCGAAGAACAGGGCGAGGAACTCCTCGCGCGAGAGGGCAAAGCCGAACGAGTCGGTGGAGCCGCCCGAGCCGGCGTCGTCGCCGTCGCCCTCGCCCTCGCCGCCGCGGCGCGGCCGCGAGATGCTGTCGCCGGGCAGGTACTCGCGGTTGCCCGGGAGGACGAAATCGCGGCTGCCGCTGTCGTCGTCGTGCGTGAGGCGCGGTTCGGCCAGCCCGCGGCCGGGGATGGAGATGCGCCCGCCGCGCCCGACGTCCTTGATCGAGCGCTTGCCGAATTCCTCGTCGGCGGCGCGCTTGATGTCGTCCTTGAAGCGGCGGATGAAGCGCTCGCGGTTGACCGCACCGCGACCGGGCGGATCGGAGCGCCGATCGACGATCCGCAGCAGACCGGCAATCGGGGAATCGGCGGAGGCGTCCTGCGGATCCGTGTACGGTGTCGATTCCCGGTCAGGCTTGCGCGGCATCCCCATTCCTCTTTGTCGTCCCGGAGCCTAGGACTGTGCGCTCTTCTTGTAGTGCAGGTACCAGTCGACCAGGCGCCGAACCTGCTTTTCGGTGTAGCCGCGCGCGGCAAGCCGGTTGACGAACGAGCGGTGGCGCTCGTCGAGCTCGGCCGAACCCTTGGCCTCGAACGAGATGACGGGGAGGATGTCCTCGGTCTTGCTGAACATGCGCTTCTCGATCACGACGCGCAGCTTCTCGTAGCTGGTCCAGTGCGGATTCTTGCCGTGGGCACGGGCACGCAGCACGAAGTTGACGACCTCGTTGCGGAAGTCCTTCGGGTTGGAGATGCCGGCCGGCTTCTCGATCTTCTCGAGTTCCGAATTGAGCGCATCGCGCGAGTACTGCATGCCGGTGTCCTGGTCGCGCCAGTCTTCATCGAGCAGCCACTTGTCGGCGTAGGTGACGTAGCGGTCGAACAGGTTCTGGCCGTATTCGGAGTAGGCGTCCAGGTAACTCATCTGGAGTTCCTTCTCGAGGAACTCGGCGAAGCGCGGTACCACCCATTCCTTGATGTGCGAGCGCAAGCGGCGCTTGTACTCCTCGGGCAGGTCCTCCTTGCTCAGGCGGTCTTCCAGGACCACGAGCAGGTTGACCGGATCGGCGGCGATTTCGCTCGGGTCGCGGTTGAAGGCGGCCGAGATGGTCTTGAACGCCCAGCGGGTGGAGAGGCCCGAGAAGCCCTCGCCGGCGCCGGCGTCGTCGCGGTATTCCTTGACGCTCTTGGCGCGCGGGTCCAGGTCCTTGAGGTTCTCGCCGTTGTACGAGCGCAGCTTGGAGAACACCGAGGAGTTCTCGGGGACCACCAGGCGCGAAAGGACGGTGAACTCGGCCAGCGTGCGCAGGGTCTGCGGCGCGCAGGGCGCGTTGGCCAGCGTGGACGCGCGCAGCATCTTGTCGTAGATGCGGATTTCCTCGTCGGCGCGCAGGCAGTAGGGCACCTTGACGAGGTAGACGCGGTCGATGAAGGCCTCGTTGTCCTTGTTGTTGCGGAACTTGAGCCATTCGGACTCGTTGCTGTGCGCCATGATGAAGCCGTTGAACGGCATGGCGGGCAGCGCCTCGGTGCCCTTGAAGTTGCCCTCTTGGGTGGCGGTCAGTATGGGGTTGAGCACCTTGAGCGGCGCCTTGAACATCTCGACGAACTCGACGCCGCGCGCCGAGCCCAGGCACAGCGCCCCGGAGTAGCTGTAGGCGTCCGGGTCGTCCTGCGAGTAGCGCTCGAGCATGCGCAGGTCGATCTTGCCGACCAGCGTGGAGATGTCCTGCGTGTTCTCGTCGCCCGGTTCGGTCTTGACGATGCCCACCTGGTTGAGGACCGAGGGCACGACCCGCACCACGCGGAACTGGGAGATGTCGCCCGAGTACTCGCGCAGGCGCTTGAGCGCCCAGGGGCTGGCGATGCCGGTCAGCGCGCGGCGCGGGATGCCGTACTGGTCCTCCAGCAGCGTGCCGAATTTCTCGCGGTCGAACAGGCACAGGGGATGCTCGAGCAGCGGCGAGACGCGGCCGCTCTTGGGGTCCTTGAGCGCGTAGATGGGGAACTGCTCGGCGAGCTTCTTGATCTTCTCGGCCAGCGAGGACTTGCCGCCGCCGACCGGGCCCAGCAGGTACAGCACCTGCTTGCGTTCCTCCAGGCCCTGGGCGGCGTGCAGGAAGTACGCGTAGAGCTGCATCAGCGTCTCTTCCATGCCGTGGAACTCCGCGAAGGTGTCCCAGGTCTGGATGGCGCGGTTCTGGAAGATGCGCGACAGGCGCGGGTCTTCCGCGGTGTTGAGGAGCTTGGGCTTGCCTATGGCCTCGAGCACGCATTCGTGCGCCGAGGCGTACGCCATGCGGTCGGTCTTGCAGTACTGGAGGAACTCCTCCAGCCCCATTTCCTCATCCAGGGCACGTACGAAATCGCTCTTGAATGCCGAGACCAATTCTTTCTGCGCGTACATTTTTGCCTCCTGCGCGCGCGGCCGACGGACCGCCATCGAATACAACGCGCTGTTTCCAAGCCGGTTGACGAACCGGAACGGACGTCAGCACCACCCTCGTCACATTCATGGAAGCAAGTGCGAAATTCGCCCCACGAAAGAACTTTAGGCCTAGAACGTTAAAGCCATTGTCATATAAGCAAGCGCAAAGTTGTCGAATTTTACCGTTGACCGAGGCTTGCAGGAAAGCGCCCCGCGAGAACGTTGCATGTACGCATATGGTCGCGCGCTCGGCGAATAAACCATCGGGACGCCGTGGTGGGGTCCCGGTTGCGCCCTCGGGACCCCGATGGCGCAACCGGTGGTAGGCTCGCGCGCAGCGCTGGTGGCCATCGCGCGGGGGCATGCCTGCGCTGCGTCGACGCGCCGGTCGCAGGCAAATCGGGCGCCGAAAAGAAAGCGCCCCGCGACATAGCGCGGGGCGAAAAATTCCGCTTCCTCGGAGGAGAGGGGGAGGAGGAGCGCGGAAACTACGGAAAACCGAAAACCAAACCGCTAGCCGGGAAGTACCGAAGACGGGGTCAGGACGCGTCCTGCAACTCGTCACGCATCTTCCTTAACGCTTTGGCCTCGATCTGCCGGATTCGTTCCGCGGAAACACCAAATTCTCTCGCCAGATCGTGCAAGGTCGCGCTGCCGACCGAGCCGTCGTCGTTTTCGTCGAGCCATCGGGCCTGGACGATGCGGCGGCTGCGCGGATCGAGCGCGGCCAGCGCACCCTGCACGCCTTCATCGGCCAGCAGGTCGTTGGCGCGGCGCTCCAGGACCTGGGTCGGCTCGGCGCCGGGGTCCTCGAGGTAGGCGATCGGGGCGTAGGACTCGCCCTCGTCATCGCCCCGGCCCTCGAGCGCGATCTCGCCGCCGGCCAGGCGGGTCTCCATCTCGGCGACCTCCTCGGGCTTGACGTTGAGGTACCGCGCCACGCCCTCGATCTCCTCGGGGCTCATCGCGCCGGGGCTTTTCTTGAGGCTGCGCAGGTTGAAGAAGAGCTTGCGCTGCCCCTTGGTGGTGGCGACCTTGACCAGGCGCCAATTGCGCAGCACGTATTCGTGGATTTCGGCCTTGATCCAATGCAACGCAAAGGACACGAGGCGCACGCCGCGGTCCGGGTCGAAGCGCTTGACGGCCTTCATCAAGCCGATATTGCCCTCCTGGACCAGGTCGGCGTGGGGCAATCCGTAACCGAGGTAGTTGCGCGCCACGGACACGACCAGGCGCAGGTGGGAGAGCACGAGCTTCCCGGCCGAGTCCAGGTCGCCGCGATCGCGGTACTGGCGCGCGAGGCGGACTTCTTCTTCGGGCTGGAGCAACGGGATGCGGTTCACCGCCGAGACGTAGGCGTCGAAATTGCCCAGGCTGCCCGGCAGCAATGCCATGGCGGCCTTGATGTCCATCGCAGGCGCTAGCGTCAGATCCGTAGAACTCATGTCGATCCCCTCCATCACGGTGGTAGCCAGACGTGTTGCAGTGCCGGAAACCTTGGGTTGGTCCTCATTTTAGCACTCGACCACCTAGAGTGCTACCGACTGTCAATTGGAGCGATCGGCGAAGTCAAAGTTCCTTTCCGGGCCAATCCGGGGGTTTGCGGCGGCGGCGCCGGCGCCTGCTGCGCCGCCCAGCATTGCGTCCCATGCCAGCGGGCACCGCCCGCCGCCCAGCGGCTCGCGTCCGGCGAGCGTGCACCTTCCTTCCCGGCGCGTCGGCACGCAATAATGCGCCATGAGCACCCTGGTCGTACCGGCGCGCGAAGGCCGCGGACTGCATGTCAAGCAGGGCCAGCGGCTGCGGCTGAGCACCCCGCAGGGGGCGCAGTGCGCCGACTTTTTCGCGTTCAACGCCGCCAACGTGCGCGAGTTCCTGTCCTGCCCGCACACCTGGGTGAGCACCTTCTCGATCGTGCCGCGGCAGGGGCACGTGTTTCTTTCGCGCTTTCGCCGGCCGATGCTGCGCTTTGCGCTGGACGCGGCCGGCGGCGCGCACGACATGCTGATCACGACCTGCGACCAGCTGCGCTACGAGTTCTTCGGCCATGTCGGCTACCACGCCAACTGCGCCGACAACCTGATGACGGCGATGCGCCGGCTGGGCTACGAGGTCCCGGTCGTCCCGCAGGCGGTCAACTTCTTCGCCCGTTCCAGCGTCGGGCCCGACGGACAGCTGAGTTCGCCTCCCAACCTGGTGCCGCCCGGGGCCTACGTCGAGCTCGAAGCGCTGATGGACCTCATCTGCGTGGTCAGCGCCTGCCCGTTCGACCTGGAGGTGCCGGGCTGGGAGATCAGCAGCGGGCACAGCAAGGGGCTGAGCGAGCTGCTGATCGACATTCTTTGACGGGATCCCTGGGGGGGCGCTGAATCCGCCCGCCTTCACCCTCTCCCCCGGCCCCGCTCCCACGCGGAGCGTGGGAGCGGGGAGGGTTGGGACTTTGCTCGGCTAGCTTCGAGGGGCCTCGCCGGGCATCGAGCTCACGTGCGCGGCGACGATGCGCCAGCCCTGCTCGAAGCGTACCCAGGTCTGGCTCTGGCGCCCCGGCGCCTGGCGCGGGCGGGCGAACTCGATGCTGGTCACCGCAAAGCCGTCCCCGAAGGTGGTGATGGCGGTGCGCAGCACGGTGCGCGCCAGGCCGCCGGAGGGGCGTGCTGCGCGGAAGGCCTGGATGGCCGGGTAGCCGTACAGGTTCTCGCCGGCGCCGTAGCGCACGGTGTGGGGTGAATCCCAGAACAGCTCGTCGAGCACCGCGATGTCGTTGCTGCACAGCGCCTGCTCGTAGCGCGCGAACGCGGCGCCCAGCTCGGCCAGGACCTCCGGCCGGTTGACTTGCGGGCCGGCGCGGGGCGGCGGCGCTGCGATGTCGTCTGCCATGCGCGCGGGCCCTCAGCGCCCCGGCCGCGGCACGGCGGCGATGCGGCAGCGGGCGACCCCGGCCTGCTCCAGCGCGCGGGCCGCGGCCAGGCAGAGATCCTCGCGCCAGGGCGGCGCGACGAGCTGCACGCCGATCGGCAGCGGCGGGTCGGCCGTGTCCTCGGCTCCTCCAACTTGGGCCGGCGCGGGTACGCCGGGCGCGGGCCACAGCGGCACGACGCAGACCGGCAGGCCCAGGCACGATATCGGCTGGGTCAGCAGGCCCATGCCGGCGCGCACCGGGACGCGCTTGCCGTTGACCTCCAGCACCTCGGTGCCGATGCGCGGGGCGCGCACCGGCGTGGCGGGGGCGAGCAGCAGGTCGACGTGGTCGAACAGCGCCAACATCTCGTCGTAGACGCGCCGGCGCACGCGCTGGGCCTGCACGACCCAGGGCGCGGGGATGAGGCTGCCGGCGATCAGGCGGTCACGCGACAGCGGTTCGAGCTCCGCGTAGCGGCTGCGCAGCCGCTCGCGATGCAGGGCGCCGCCCTCGGCCCCGGTGATGACGAAGGCGGCGGCGCGCGCGGCCTGGGCGCCGGCCAGCACCTGCGTGGTCTGCGCGCCGAGCGCCGCCGCGACGCGCGCGACCGCCTCCCGTGCGGCGGTGCCGGCCCAGTCCTGGAACCAGCCGCCCAGGACGGCGACGCGGGTGCCGGGCGCCAGGAGCAGCGCGGCGCCGACCGGCTCGGGCGGCCGCTGCGCGCAGGCGCGGTCGGCGGCGTCGGGGCCCTGCAGGGCGTCGTAGGCCGAGGCGAGGTCGGCGACGCAGGTGGCGAAGAGACCCAGGTGATCGAGGCTGTGGACGAACGGGTAGGTGCCGCGGCGCGACAGGCGCCCGTAGGTCGGCTTGAGGCCGAGCACGCCGCACAGGGAGGCGGGCACGCGGATCGAGCCGTTCGTGTCGGAGCCCAGCGCCAGCGGCACCATGCCCGCGGCCACCGCCGCGGCCGAGCCGCCGGACGAGCCGCCGGCGATGCGGTCCGGATCGTGCGGGTTGCGCGTGGCGCCGTAGTGCGTGTTCTCGGTGGTGAAGCCGTAGGCGTGCTCGTCCATGTTGAGCGCGCCCACGAGCAGCGCGCCGGCCACGCCCAGGCGCTCGACCAGGCACGCGTCGGCCGCCGCCGGCGCGGCGGACGCGTTGATGCGCGCGCCGGCCAGCGTGCCGAAGCCGGCGATGTCGAACAGGTTCTTCACGGCATACGGAACGCCGGCCAGCGGCGGCAGCGACGCGCCGGCGGCACGGCGCGCGTCGATCCGCGCCGCCTCGGTGCGCGCGCGCTCGAAGCTCGTGGCGGTGAAGCAGTTGAGCGCGGGATCGCGCTGCGCGATGGCCGCCTGCGCGGCGTCGAGCACCTGCCCGGCGGTGCGCCGGCCCGCCCGCACCGCGGCGGCGATGCCCAGCGCCGTGTCCGGTGCCGGCGCGCCGGCAGAAGCGGTCATTGCGTGTTCCACGGACGAAAGACCGGCAGCGCTTCGTCGCCCGCTTCCAGCGGGTAATCGGCGACGGCACGGGCGATGGACTCGATCGCACCGAACTGGGCCAGGATGCGCGCGAACTGCGGCTCGTCCACCGCGTAGCCCTGCAGCGCGAGCGCGGCGCGCACGTAGGCCTGCGTGCCCGGTGCGGCTGCGCGCGGTGCCGAGGAGGGCACCGTGGAGGGCGACGAAAACAGTGCCGGCGGCGCCTCGTAGAAGCCGCGGCCCACGAGGCCGTCGCGGCCGTCGCGGTCGAGCAGCGCGAGGTTGATGATGGGCGCCAGGCCGGTGCCGGCCACGCGGGCGGCATCGACGATGCCGCCGTCGGCGCCGCTGATGGCCGGACCGCGCGCGCGCGCGTCGGCCGGGAGGATGGCGGCCCAGTCGGCCAGCAGTTGCGGCGCGGCCGCCAGCGCCTGGCCGCCCAGGCCGCAATAGTCGATGACGGCGCTGTCGCCGATCGCGCCCAGCACGGCCTGGGCCTGCGCCGCGGGCAGGCGCAGGCCGGTGGGCGCCTGGGCCGGCACGCGACGCCAGCCGCGTTCCCCGTGCCAGCGGATGCCGAAGTCGATGCCGTTGCCGCCGATGGCCGCCACGCCGGTGCCCGCCCCGCGCAGCACCGCGGCCGCGGCGGCCATGAGCAGCGGCAGCACGAAGGCCGGCAGTGCGCGCAGGCGTGCGGCATCCTCGGGGGACAGGTCCGGGAGCGCGGCGGCCAGTTCCTCGTTGGCCGCTCCGGTGCGGGCGTGGCACTCGTCGCCCCGGGCCAGCGCCTCGGCGATCAAGGCATCGAGGGCGACCGGGCGGCCCCGCACCAGCGGGGCCAGTGCGGTTTGGGCCCAGGCGGCCATCGCCGCCAGGCGCTCGCGGCAGGCGGGGTCCAGGGCGCCGAAGCGCAAGGCCGGCGCCGGGCCCTCGACGAGCGGGGCGTAGGCCAGCGCGGCACCGCAGCGCACGGCGGCCAGCGGCATGGAGGCCGACACCACCTGCGCCAGCGGCGTGGCCACGCCGTGGTCCTGGGCGGGCTGCAGCGTGACCGCGCCGCGCTCGATCAGGTGGCGCGCTTGCGCGTCGTCGGCGGCCATGCCCTCGAACTGCAGGGCCTGCATGGCCGCGTGCAGCACCGGTGCCGGCGGGAGCGCCCCGGACAGCGCGGCGTACGGCGGCCCGGCGTGCAGCAGCACGGTGTCGGGCAAGGCGGGGCAGGCCGCGCGCCGCGGCACGATGTCGAACCAGCAGGCGCCGGCGAATGCGCGTGCCGGGCCCTGGCGGGGCGCGGACGCGGATGCGGCGGCGGCGGCGGCGAGGAGCGCGTTGATGGGCATGCGGCTCGGGCGCTGATCGCTTGTGCCACTACGGCAGGCGGAACGGCACGCTGCCGATGTCGTTGTTGGCCTCGACCAGCGTCAGCAGCTGCAGCAGGAAGCGCTCGCGCTCAGCGGGGTCGAGCTTGTCGATCGTGCGGTCGTGGGCGCGCTGGACCGCCGGCGCCATGCGCAGCATCAGCGCCCGGCCCCTGCGCGTGAGGCTGACGAGCTTCACGCGGCCGTCCTGCTCGCTCTGGCGCCGGTCCACCAGGCCGCGCTCCTGCAGGCGCGGCACGACCTCGGCGACGCTGGTGCGTTCCAGGCCGATCTGCAGCGCCAGGCCGTTCTGGTCGAGCTCGCCGCTTTGCGCCAGCGCGGTCATGAGGCTGTACTGCACCGGGGTGATGCCGAACGCGCGCGTCTCCTCGAGGAACAGCGCGCAATGGAGCTGGTGCAGGCGGCGGATCAGGAAACCCGGGCGTCCCAGCAGCGGCGAACGCCTGCGGGCCTCGCGCAGGCGCGCGCGCACGGCGCCGGCGGCAGCCGGGACGCCCTTGGCAGCCTTGGCGGTCGGGGCCTGCGCAGGATTGGCGCGCGGGGACGGGGTCTTGCGGGTCCTGGTACGGGGGGGCGGCTGGGTCATCGGCGCTGCGCAGTGGGCACGTGAGCGGATCTTGGGCAACCCGGTCGCAAGAAGCGTTCCACGCCGCGCGCGCCGCGGCGATATGGGGTACACCACGCTTTGCACAAAAGCCGGGAGCGCCACCCCAAAATGAGGCAGGCCCGCATCATGACGGGACAGGGGCGCAACGGCATGCGCCGATGCGGGGTATCCCCCGAATCCCGGCGCGGGCAAGGGCGTGCGAGCGCCCGCGCGGACACGGTCGCCGCCGCGCGCGGCGCAGATCGCACCGCAACGCGCGCCGTCACGCGCGTCGTCATATCCGCCGTCATTTCGATGGTCATTCCCACTGGCACACGTCTTGCGACCGGCAGTCCCAATCAGGCCCCGCCGCAGGATCCGCCCTTGAAAAAGCTCGTGCTACGCAATGGCCGCGTCATTGACCCCGGGTCGCACAGGGATTTCGTCGGCGACGTGCTGATCGACGCCGACCGCATCGCGGGCGTGGGACCGGCGCTGGAGGCCCCGGGGGCACAGGAGATCGACTGCCGCGGCCTGCTGGTGCTGCCGGGCCTGATCGATACCCATGCCCATGTGTACCGGCATGTGACCGGGCGCTTCGGCCTGGATGCCGACCTGTGCGGGGTGCAATCCGGCGTCACGACCGTGGTCGACCAGGGCGGCCCCAGCTGCATGACGCTGCCGGGCTTCCGGCACTTCGTCGCCGCGCCGGCGCAGACGCGCGTGCTGGCGTTCTTGTCGGCCTACCTGGTGGGCGGGCTGGAGGGGCACTACTACCCGGAGCTCTACCGCCCCGACTGCGTCGACGTCGATGCCACGGTGCGTGCCGCCGAGGCCAACCGGGACCTCGTCAAGGGGATCAAGGCGCACGCCGAGATGGGCGGATTCGCGCGCTGGGGCATCGAGGTGATGCGCTCGGCGGCGCAGATCGGCGCGCGTACCGGCCTGCCGGTGTACATCCATTTCGGCCAGCTGTGGCCGATGCCCAACCAGGGTGGCATCCCGGTCGACCCGGACAGCATCCTCGCCCAGGTGGTGGAGATCCTCAAGCCCGGCGATGTGCTGGCCCATCCGTTCAGCCGCCACCCCGGCGGCTTCGTCGACCGCGACGGGCGCGTGCATCCGCTGGTGCGCGAAGCCGTAGCGCGCGGCCTGCGCATCGACGTGGGCCACGGTTCGCACTTCAGCTTCCGGGTGGCGCGCGCGGTGCTCGAGGCCGGCATCGTGCCGCACACCCTGGGCGCGGACATGCACGGCTACAACACCCCGGTGCCGGCGGCTGCTCCCGTCACCGGCGCCGGCCCGCAAGCGCCGGCGGACGATCACCGGTTCGCCGGCAAGACGCGTTTCAGCCTGGTGTCGGCGATGACGAGCATGATGGCGCTGGGCCTGACGCTCGAACAGGTGGTCCCGATGGTCACCAGCAACGCGGCGCGCATGATCGGCATGCAGGACACGCTCGGGACCTTGCGCCCGGGCAGCGTGGCCGACGTCTCGGTCCTGAGCGATGCGCGCGGGCGCTGGACCCTGCGCGATGACGAGGGCACGGCCGTGCAGGCCGCGCGGCTGCTGCAGCCGCGCTTTTGCCTGCGCGCCGGCCGGCGCTTCGAGGCCACCGCGCCGATCCTGCCGCAGGCCGTGGCGGCCTGATGCGCGCCGGCGCGGCCTCGTGCAGCGTGGTGCGGCGTAGCTCGGGCGGGCCGCCAGCGTGAACCCCGGCTTCGACTTCATCGTCTGCGGTGGGGGCACCGCCGGCTGCGTGGTGGCGCGCCGCCTCGCCGATGATCCGGCGGTGCGCGTGCTGCTGCTCGAGGCCGGCGGCGACGAGCGCACCGAGGCGGTGCGCAACGCCACCGCGTGGATGCGCAACATCGGCAGCCTGCGCGACTGGCAATTCCGCGCGGAGGCCGAGCCGGCCCTGGACGGGCGGCGGCCGCCGCTGCCGATGGGCAAGGTGCTGGGCGGCGGATCGAGCATCAATGGCCTGATCTGGGCGCACGGCCACCGCGACGACTTCGATCACTGGGCGCGCGAGACCGGCGACCCGGGCTGGAGCTATGCGTCGGTGCTGGCGCTGTACCGGCGCATCGAGTGCTGGGACGGCCCGGCGGACGCGCAGCGGCGCGGCAGCGATGGCCCGGTGTACGTCACCCGGCCCCGCGATCCGGTCCCGCTGGTGGCCGCGCTCGCCCAGGCCACGGCCGCGGTGGCAGGGGTGCCCGCCGTCGAGGACCTCAACGGTGCCGCGATGGAGGGCGGGGGGGCCTGCGGCATGCCGAACATCACCGTCAAGGGACGCGACGAGCGCGTATCGATGGCCAGCGCCTACCTGCGCCCGGCCATGGCGCGGCCCAACCTGACGGTGCTGCTGCACGCCCAGGTGGAGCGGCTGCGCCTGCGCGGCACGCGCGCCACCGGCGTCGACTACGTGCACGAGGGCCAGCAGCGCAGCGCCCACGCCGAGGCCGAGGTGGTGCTGTGCGCCGGCGCGATCAACACGCCGCGGATCCTGATGCACTCGGGCATCGGCGACCAGGAGCACCTCGGCGCGCACGGCATCCCGCTGGTGCAGCACCTGCCCGGCGTGGGGCGCAATTTCCAGGACCACATCCTCGTTGCCGGATGCGTCTGGGAATACCGCCGGCCCGAGCCGCCGCGCAACAACTCGGCCGAGTTCACGTTCTTCTGCAAGAGCGACGCGGCGCTGGCCGCGCCGGACCTGCAGCCGGTGCTGGAGGAGTGCGCGTTCGGCAGCGAGCGCACCGCGGCGCGGTTCGGCCTGCCCGCCGATCCGGCACTGGCCTGGACCCTGGCACCGGGACTCGTGCGCCCGCACAGCCGCGGCCGCGTGCTGCTGACCGGCAAGCGGACCAGCGATCCGGTGGCCGTGCACGCCAATTTCCTGGGCGACCGGCGCGATGTCGAGGCCCTGCTGCGCGCGATCGCGCTGTGCCGCGAGATCGGCAACAGCGCCGGGCTGCGCGAATTCGCGGCGCGCGAACTCATGCCCGGGCCGCTGGCGCCGGCGGACATGGAGGCCTGGCTGCGCCAGGCGGCGGGCACCTATTTTCACCAGAGCGGCACGGCCAGGATGGGCCGGGGCGCCGACGCGGTGGTCGACGGCGCGCTGCGCGTGCACGGCATCGAGCGGCTGCGGGTCGCCGATGCCTCGGTGATGCCGACGATCACGACCGGCAACACGATGGCGCCCTGCGCGGTGATCGGCGAGCGCGCGGCCGCGCTGCTGCTGGCCGCGCACGGGGGGCCGACAAGCTAATTTGTACTTTTCCCTCTCCCTTCCGGGGAGAGGGCCAGGGTGAGCCGATTGCCCAACCCAACCCCCGGGAGACCCCGATGAGCCTGCCGATCCACCCCATGTACATCGATGGCGCCTGGCGCGAAGGCAGCGAGGGCGCGCTGGCCGACGACATCAACCCGGCGACGGGCCAGGCTTTCGCCCGCGTCGCGCAGGCCAGCGCGCGCGACATCGACGACGCCATCGGCGCGGCGCACCGGGCCCGCGGCGCCTGGGAGCGCCTGCTGGTGGGCGAGCGGGAGGCCTTGCTGCTGCGCGCCGCCGAGATCATCGCCGCGCAGGCCGAGCGCATCCGCGACCTCATCATCGAGGAGAACGGCTCGGTGTTCATGAAGGCGCCGTGGGAGGTGAGCTACGCGGTCGACTGCCTGCGCGTGGCGGCCGGCTGCATCCGCCAGCCGCAGGGCGACACCTTCGCGCCGAGCGCGCCAGGGCAGATCGGCATGACCATCCGCCAGCCGCTGGGCGTCATCGGCGGCATCGCCCCGTTCAACTCGCCCTTCCTGCTGGCCATCAAGAAGGTGGCCTTCGCGCTGGCCGCCGGCAACACCTTCGTGCTCAAGCCCTCCGAACTCACGCCGCTCAGCGGCTTGAAGATCGCCGAGGTGTTCCATGCCGCCGGCCTGCCCGCGGGCGTGCTCAACGTGGTGCCCGGCCCGGCTGCGGTCGTCGGCGACAAGCTGCTGGCCGATCCGCGCGTGAAGATGATCACCTTCACCGGCTCGAGCAAGGTGGGCCGGCACCTGGCGGCAGAGGCCGGCCGGCACATGAAGCGCGTGACGCTCGAGATGGGCGGCAAGAACCCGCTGGTGGTACTCAAGGATGCGGACCTCGATTACGCGGTCGACGCGGCGGCCTTCGGCATCTTCTTCCACCAGGGCCAGGTGTGCATGGCCAGTTCGCGCCTGATCGTCGAGGCGCCGCTGTACGAGGCCTTCCTGGAGAAGTTCGTGGCCAAGGCGCGGGCGATCAAGGTGGGGGATCCGCGCGATCCGGCCACCGTCGTGGGGCCGCTGATCCGCCCGGCGCAGTGCGATTTCATCAGCGGCCAGATCGCCGACGCGGTCGGCAAGGGCGCGAGCGTCTGCTGCGGCGGCACGCACACCGGGCCCTACTTCCTGCCCACGGTGCTGGCCGGCGTGACGGCCGCGATGTCGATCTACGGCGAGGAGTCGTTCGGTCCCGTGACCTCGGTGCTGCGCGCCGATGACTACGAGCACGCCTTGTTCCTGGCCAACGACACGCGCGCCGGGCTGTCCTGCGCGATCGTCACCAACGACATGCAAAAGGCGCTCGATTTCGCGCTGCGCGCCGAGTCGGGCATGGTACACATCAACGACACGACGATCGCCGACGAGCCGCACATCGCCTTCGGCGGCGTCAAGGACAGCGGCTTCGGGCGCGAGGGGGGCATGGCCTCGATCGCCGAGATGACCGAGGTCAAGTGGATCACGTTCCAGATGGGAAAGCGCGCTTTTCCCTTCTGACGCACCCGCCCCGGCCCAGGTCCAGGCGGCCGGGGGGCCTTCCTGGTGGCGCCGGTGATAATGTGCACCCCCTGGGCGGCGCGCGCCGCGGGGTGCCCGCATCCGCGCCCGAATTCGAACCCGCGCCGCAACCGGAACCGCTCGATGCGCCACCTTCCCCGTCTACTGTTGCCGGCGCTGCTTGCCTCCGCCGCCGACGCACAGTTGCCCCCGGCGCCACCGCCTGCCGATGCGCCCCCGGCGCTCGAGGCGGCCCCACCCGCACCCGATGCGCCCAACCCGCTCGTCGGCAAGTGGAAGTTCGCGCTGGCCAGCATCTGCTCGGAGATCCACCAGTTCCGTGCCGACGGCACCGAGACCGTCACGAGCGGGGAGCAGGTGGCCCAGGGGCTGTACGAGATATCGCCCAGGCCCTCGCGCAAGGGCTACTACAAGCTCGATGAGCGCATGGCCAGCGACAACGGCAAGGCCGCGTGCTCCGGCGGCCTGCGCCCCGGGCAGGAGGCGACCAGCTTCGTCCTGCTGCACCGCTCGGGCACGATGATCATCCTGTGCCAGGACGAGTCGCTCGATAGCTGCGTGGGCCCGCTCACCCGCATCGCGGATCCGGGCTGAGGCATGCGCCGGACCGCGTCATGAGCCCAGGCGAGCACGACGCCGCGCCGCGGCCGAGGCACGGCCCGATGCACGGCACGGCCGCGCTCGTCTTCGCGCTGTGCGCGCTGCTGGGCGGGCGCGCGCCCGGTGCGCAGACCGCCGCCGACGCGCTGCCGGGCGATGCCGTGGGTGGGACGCTGGCGGTCGGGCCTTACCTGCCGGCCCCGGAGATCCGCCAGCGCTTCGGCCCGCTGGCCCAGTACCTGGGCGAGGCGCTGGGGCGCAGCATCGCCGTGGAGGTGGCCGGAACACCGGATATGCACGAGGACGCGGTCGGCCGCGACGCCAGCGACATCGCGTACCTGGACCCGGTCTCGTACGTGGCGGTGGTCGAGCGCTTCGGCCCCAAGCCCATCCTGGCGCAGCTCGAAGCCGGAGGCAAACCCTATGTGGACGAGGTCGTCGTCGTGCGCCGCGGCAGCCCGGTGCAGGGCCTGGCGGACCTCAAGGGCAAGCGCCTGGCCTTCGGCGCCGACGGCTCGACGACCGTACCGGTGCTGGCGCGCTACGCGCTGCGCCAGAGCGGCCTGGGCGTGGACGCGCTGGGTGGATTCGCCGCCCTGCCCTCGCACTACGACGTCGTGATGCGGGTGCTCGACGGCGGCGTCGATGCCGGCGTGGTGCCGCGCGAGGTCTTCGATGCCATGGCGAGCCGGGGCCTGCGCGTGGTCGCGGCGCTGGCACCGGCCAGCCAGGGCGTGCTGGTGGCACGCGCGAACCTGCCGCAGGCCGAGGTGCGGCGCCTGCGGCGCGCGCTGCTGCAGCTGCCGCGCAGCGCCGACGGACAGCGCATCCTGCAGGCCATCAGCGACGAGACCACCGGGATGCGGCGCGCGAGCGACGCGGACTTCGCCCAGTTGCGCAAGCTGCTGCGGGAGATCGATGGGGGCTAGTTGCGGGTTTCACGCGGTGTCGCCGGGACGCAGCTCGCTGCGCGTGCGGCGCAGGGCCACGCGGGCGCCGATCGCCGCGATGAGGCCGCCCAGCAGCGCGGCGATGGCGCAGGCCAGCGGCACCGACCAGGGGGGCAGCGGGTTGGGGGGCCAGGCCAGCGCGTAGGCCTGCGCCAGGTCCTGCAGGTCCGGCGCGAGCCACGCGTCGAGCGCCAGGAACAGCCACGAGGCCAGCGCAGCGGCCACCAGCAGGGTCAGCGCTCCGGCGTACACGCGTGGACGGCGCAGCGCTGCCGGATCGGCACCCAGCAGGTCGAGCACCTGGATCTGCTCGCGCTCCCAGCGCGGCCAGAGCACGGCGGCCAGGGCCGTGCCGATCAGCGCCGCGGCGCCCAGCGCCAGTACCAGCAGGCGCGCCGCGCGCGTGCCCACCCGCGCCAGCAGGTGGGCCTTGCGGTAGGTGTCGGACGCGTACTCGACGCTCTCGACGTTCTTCACGTGGCGCAGTTGCGCCACCGTGGCCTCGATCGCTTCGGGCGCCGCGCCGGGCACGAAGTGCACGACGAAGGCATCGGGCAGCGGGTTGGGGCGCAGCTCCGCGAGGCCGGCCGAGGCCAGGGACTTGCGCTGCGCCAGCTGCGCCAGCGCGGCGGCACGCCCGATGAAATCGGCCTGCGCGACGAGGTCGATCTTGCGCAGCGCGGTTCCCACCGCCGCCAGGTCGGTCTCGCCTTCGGCGCCGCCGACGAGCACCAGGGCCTGCGGGCGCATCCAGCCCGGCGTGTCGAGGGTCGACACGCGCCAGGCCACCAGGGTGGCGAACGCGAGCAGGCCCAGCACCAGCGCGCTCGATCCGGTGATCACGACCAGGGACAGCGGCCGCTGCGCCATCGTGCGCAGCGCCGCGCCCAGGGCCGCGGCGCGCGTCGGGGCGTAGCTCACGCGGCCACCCCGGCGGCGGCGCGGGCCGCGCCCAGGTGCAGGCGCCGCAGCCGCGCCGGCCAGGGCAGGGCCACGCCCGGCGCCGGCCCCGGCGCGGCCGGTGGCGCGTACTCGGTGGCGCTGCGCGCGGTGGCGATGACGGCCACGCCGGCATCGGCAAACTGCGCGAGGATGCCGATCACATGCGCCGCGGCGGCCGCGTCCAGCGGCGCCAGCAGGTCGTCGAGCAGCAGCAGCACCGGCGCGTTGACGAGCGCGCGGGCCAGCGCCACGGACTGGCGCTGGCCTCCGGCCAGGCGGGCGCACGGGGCCGCGCCGTCGCGCGCGAGGTCGAAGCCCACCCGCTCCAGCGCCGCATGCGCGCGGCGCCGGGCCTCGTCGGCGGGCGTGCCGGCCACGCGGGCGGCCAGCTCGACGTTGGCCACGGCACCGGCGCGCTCGAGCAGGCCGCCGCCCGGGGGAACGATGCCCAGCGAATGGCGCAGGTGCGCCCGCGCGCGCGGGCGCATGCTGGCGTAGTCCTCGCCGGCGATGCGTATCGCGCCGCCGGAGACCGGCTCCAGGCCCGCCAGCAGGCGCATGAGCACGCTCTTGCCGCTGCCGCCGGGACCCTCGACGACGAGAAAGTCCCCGCGCCCGACCGCCAGATCGACGCCGACCAGGGCAGGACGAAAGTCGCCGTAGCGCTTCTCGACGTGCTCGGCAGCGATCAGGGGGACGGAAACCGGCGCATCGGAGAGCTGGGGTTCTTTTCTCACGACGGCAGGCGCTGCATCGGCGGTACCATATTCACCGTGGACGGAAAGAAATGACCGGCGCCGCGCTGCCTACGCAGCACCGGAACCGGCAGGCGCCGCAAGTGGCGGCACGAGCGCCGGATTGTACGGCGCGGCCCCGATCCCGGACCCGGCGCCGGCGCCCCGGCAAAAGAGGAGAAGCGGCAATCGCAACGGCATTACCGACGACGCAGCGGTTCCTGAACCGCGAACTTTCGCAACTGGCCTTCAACGAGCGCGTCCTGGCGCTCGCGCAACGAACCTCCGTTCCGCTGGGGGAGCGGCTGCGGTTCCTGTGCATCGTCTCGGCCAACCTGGACGAGTTCTTCGAGATCCGCGTGTCGGACCTGATGGACAAGCTGCGCGAGTCCGGCGGCCCTGCCGTCGCCTCGCCCCAGTGGCAGTCGTTCGTCGAGATCTCGGAGCGGGCCCACGCGCTGGTCGACCGCCAGTACTCGCTCTACAACGAGATGATCATGCCGGCGCTGGCGCGGGCGCGCATCGTCGTGCTCAACCACAAGCAGCGCTCGCCGCAGCAGCGCGCCTGGGTGCGCGAATACTACCGGCGCGAGGTCATGCCGCTGCTGTCGCCGATCGGGCTCGATCCCTCGCACCCGTTCCCGCAGGTGATGAACAAGGCGCTCAACTTCATCGTCCAGCTCCAGGGCAAGGACGCGTTCGGCCGCCCTTCGGCGATCGCGATCGTCAAGGTACCGCGCGCGCTGCCGCGCGTGATCGCGCTGCCGCAGGCGCTCAGCCCGGGGCGCCAGGCCTTCGTGCTGCTGTCCTCGGTGATCCGGGCCCACCTCACCGACCTCTTCCCGCGCCGCACGCTGGCCGGATTCTCGCAGTTCCGGGTCACGCGCGACTCCGACCTGTGGGTCGACGAGCGCGAGGTCTCCAACCTGCGCGAAGCGCTCCAGTTCGAGCTGACGCAGCGCCACTTCGGCAATGCCGTGCGCCTGGAGGTGCTGCGCACCTGCCCGCCGCACCTCGAGCAGCTGCTGCGCGACCAGTTCCACCTGCCCCAGGAGGCGGTCTACCACGTCGAGGGCCCGGTCAACCTGGTGCGGATGAACCAGCTGGTGGACCACCTCGCGCGGCCCGAACACCGCTTCGCGCCACTGCTGCCGGCGTGGCCCAAGGACATGGCGCCGGGCAAGGACATGTTTGCGCGCATCCGCGAGGGCGACATCCTGCTGCACCACCCGTTCGAGAGTTTCGAGCCCGTGATCGAGTTCCTGCGCCAGGCGGCGGTCGATCCGCAGGTCGTCGCCATCCGCATGACCTTGTACCGGACGGGCACGGGCTCGATCCTGGTCGACCTGCTCGAGGACGCGGCGCGGCGCGGCAAGGAGGTGACCGTGGTGGTCGAGCTGCAGGCGCGCTTCGACGAGGAGGCCAACATCAACCTGGCCGGCCGCCTCGAAGCCGTCGGCGCGCAGGTGGTCTACGGCGTGGTGGGCATGAAGACCCACGCCAAGATGCTGCTGGTGCTGCGCCGCGAGCAGCATCGCCGCGTCAACCGGCTGGTGCCCTACGTGCACCTGGGCACGGGCAACTACCACCCGACGACCACCAAGCTGTACACGGATTTCGGTATGCTGACGGCCGAACGGTCGATCTGCGCAGACGTGGAAAAAATCTTCATGCATCTGACCAGCCTGACGCGGGTGCAGCGCCTGCGCCACCTGTGGATGGCGCCGTTCACGCTGCAAAGGCGCATCATCGCCGCCATCGCCAACGAGGCGCAGCTGGCGCGCGCCGGCAAGGGCGGCCGCATCATCGCCAAGGTCAACGCGCTCTCCGACGAGGCGACGATCAACGCGCTCTATGATGCCTCCGCCGCGGGCGTGAGCATCGATCTCATCGTGCGCGGCGCCTGCGCGCTGCGCCCCGGGGTCGAGGGCCTGTCCGAGAACATCCGCGTGCGCTCGGTGATCGGCCGTTTCCTCGAACACCACCGCATCTATTTCTTCGGTGCGGGCGGCGCCGATCTCGTCTACCTGGCCAGCGCCGACTGGATGGGACGCAACCTGTTGCGGCGCATCGAGATCGCCTGGCCGGTGCTCGACCCCGCGCTCAAGGCGCGCGTGATCGACGAAGGCCTCAAGCCGTACCTGCACGACACCGCCGACGCCTGGGTGCTGGGGCCCAGCGGCCGCTACGCGGCGCCGCGCGCGAGCAGCCGCCAGCCCGAGGCCGCCAACGGCACCGACGGCGCCGAGCTCGTCGATGCGGCCGATGCCGCCGTGCCGGCGCGTGCCGGTACGGCCGCCCGGCGCGAACGCGCCGGCGCCGGCCTGAGCGCCCAGCGCAACCTGCTGATCGCGCTGGCGCAGAAGGCAGGGGCAGCCTGATGGAATTGCTGCTGTGGCGCCACGCCGAGGCCGAGAACGGCACGCCGGACCTGGACCGCAAGCTCACGGTCAAGGGCGCCAAGCAGGCACGGCGGGTCGCGCTGTGGCTCAACGACCGCCTGCCCGGTTCGGCACGCATCCTGTGCAGCCCCTCGGTGCGCACGCAGCAGACGGCGCGGGCGCTGGTCGAGCTGTCCGGCCGCAAGCTCAAGATCGTTCCGGCGCTCGCACCGGGCGCCGCCGTCGCCGATTTCCTGCGCGCCGTCGACTGGCCCACCGCGCGCCACACGGTCGTCGCGGTCGGGCATCAGCCCACGCTCGGGCTCGTGGCCAGCACGCTGCTGGCGGGGGCCGAGCAGCCGTGGGGCATCAAGAAGGCGGCGCTGTGGTGGCTGAGCTCGCAGCCCGAGGAGGGTGAGGGGGAGTCGGCGCTGGTGGCGATGATCAACCCGAGCTTGATGTAGCCCTCGGCTAGATCTCGCGGATCGTGAAGGCTATGCCCACCCGGGCCCAGTGCTGGGCTTCTTCCTCCAGCAGGTGCCGGGTCAGCGGCCGGCGGGCGATCCAGTCGCGATCTATGCCGAACTCGAAGCCCCGGTCCACGCGCAGGCGCCAGCGCGGCAGGGTCAGCGGGCGGCGCGCGTGGTGCAGCACGGTGGCCAGGCGCAGCGCGAGCAGGGCGCCGGCGCGCAGCGGGTCGCCCAGCGCCTCGAATACCTTGCGCAGGTTGCCGCGCTGGCCCAGCACCAGCTCGGCGATGCGCTCCTGGTCGGACGTGGAGAAACCGGGCAGGTCGCCGTTGCGCACCAGATAGGCCGAATGCTTGTGGTGTTCGCTGTGCGATACGGCAAAGCCGATCTCGTGCAGTTGCGCCGCGAAGCGCAGCATGCGCACGGCCTCCTCGGGGGCCTGCGGCAGCAGGGCGGCGTAGAGCTTGCACGCGCTGGCGCCGACGCGGGCGGCCAGCGCCTTGTCGGCGCCGAAGCGCTGCTGCCAGCGCGCCACGGTGACGTCGCGCACGTCATGGCGTTCGCGCCGGCCCAGCAGGTCGTAGAGCAGGCCGGCGCGCAAGGCACCCTTGGCGGGCCACATCTGCTCGATGCCGAAGGTCTCGAAGACCGCGGAGAGCGCTGCCACGCCGCCCACCAGGACCTCGGCGCGTTCCGACTTGATGTCGTCGAAATGCACCCGCCGGATGTCGCCGAAATCGACCAGGGCCTGGCGCAGGTTCGCCAGGCCGGCGGCCGAGACCGCGCCGTCGGCCCAGCCCTGGCTGCGCAGGATGAGCGCCGCCGCACCGATCGTGCCGCTGGAGCCGTAGGCCTCGTCCCAGCCGAAACCGCGGAACGCCGCCTGGGCCTCCTCGAGTTCGGCCGCGCAGGCCACCTGCGCCCGGCGCAGCGCCGCCCGGTCGATGCGGCCGTCCGGGAAGTAGCGCAGGGTCGTGGAGACGCAGCCGAGCTTGAACGATTCGGCGCGCACGGGGGTGAAGCCGCGGCCCACGATGACTTCGGTCGATGCGCCGCCGATGTCGACCACCAGGCGCCGGCGCCGGGTGGGTGGCAGCGTGCGCGTGCAGCCCTCGAAGACCAGGCGTGCCTCCTCGCGCCCCGAGATGATCTCGATCGGGTAGCCCAGCGCGCGCTGGGCCTCCTCCAGGAAGCGATCGGCGTTATGGACCTGGCGCAGCGTCTGGGTGCCCACCGCGCGCACCTGCGCCGCGGCCATGCCGCGCAGCCGCTCGTTCATGCGCGCCAGGCAGACGCAGGCGGCATCGATGGCCCGGCGCGTGAGCTCGCCGTCGGGGCCGATGCCGGCGGCCAGGCGCACCGTCTCCTTCCAGTAGCCGGTGCGGGCGATGTGCGATCCCATGCCGGCGACCTGACCGATCTCCAGCCGGAAACTGTTCGAGCCCAGGTCGATTGCGGCCAGCAGCATCGTGCGTCAGGCGTCCGCGACCAGCGCGCGGGCGAAGTCGGCCGCATCGAAGGGCTGCAGGTCCTGCAGCTGCTCGCCGACGCCGATGAACAGGATGGGCACCGGATGGGCCAGGCGCTCGGCGGCGAGGGCCACGATGATGCCGCCCTTGGCGCTGCCGTCGAGCTTGGTCACGATCACCCCGGTGACGCCGATCGCGGCATCGAAGGCGCGCAGCTGGGCGAGCGCGTTCTGGCCGTTGGTGCCGTCGAGCACGAGGATGACCTCGTGCGGCGCTCCCTCCAGGTTCTTGCCGATCGCGCGCTTGATGCGCTTGAGCTCCTCCATCAGGTGCGTCTGCGTCGGCAGGCGCCCGGCCGTGTCGGCGATGAGCACGTCGTGCCCGCGTGCACGCGCCGCGCTGACCGCGTCGAAGACGACGGCTGCCGGATCGCTGCCCGACTGGGCGATGACGTCGACGCCGTTGCGCTGGCCCCAGACGGCCAGCTGCTCGCGCGCCGCGGCGCGGAAGGTGTCGCCCGCGGCCAGCAGGATGGTCTTGCCCTGGCCGCCGAGCCAGTGCGTCAGCTTGCCGATGGAGGTGGTCTTGCCCGAGCCGTTGACGCCGGCGATCATCACGACGAAGGGCCGGGCCGCGGCGAAGTCCCAGTGCTTCTGGCTCGGGGCGAGCAGCGCGGCGATCTCCTGCTGCAGGGCGGCGCGCACGGCCGGCGGATCGCGCGCGTCGTCGCGCCGGACCCGGGCGCGCAGGCGCTCGAGCAGCAGGTGCGCCGCCGGCACGCCGACGTCGGCCATGACCAGCACCGACTCGAGCTCCTCGAACAGCGCCTCGTCGATGGCGGCGCCGGAAAAAACCTGCGCCAGCTGGGCGCGCGTGCGCGCCAGTCCGGAACGCAGGCGGCCCAACCAACCGGTTTTCTCGGAAGCCGACATTTTCTGCAATCATGCGACGATCTGCGACTGGCAGTGTAGTGGATCGCGGCGTGCCCGGCCGCGCCCGCCGCGCGCTCACGACGATGAAGAAACGCGACCGCAGCCCCGTTCCTGCCGCACCGAGCCCCGCACCACGCGCCGCGCCGCGTCGCGCCGCGCGCGCCCGGCCATCGGCCGCCGGCGCGCCACCCGGGCGCGTGCGCATCATCGGCGGGCGCTTTCGCCGCACGCCGCTCGCGGTGCTCGACGCGCCCGGGCTGCGGCCCACGCCCGACCGCGTGCGCGTGACGGTGTTCAACTGGCTCGAACACCTGGTGGGCGACCTGTCGGCGGTGCGCGCGCTGGACCTGTTCGCCGGGACCGGCGCGATGGGGTTCGAGATGGCCTCGCGCGGCGCGCGCCAGGTGCTGCTGGTCGACAGCAATCCGCGCGTCGCGCTGGCCTTGCGCGGCGTGCAGCAGCGCCTGCAGGCGGCCGCGGTGGACGTGGTCCAGTCCGACTGGCGTGCGGCGCTGGCGCGGCTGGCACCGGCCTCGTTCGACGTGGTGTTCCTGGACCCGCCGTTCGATGGGGACCTGCTGGGCGAGACGGTGGCGGCCGTGCGGCGGGTGCTGGCCCCGGGCGGCATCGTGTACACGGAGGGCCCGGCACCGCTGGCGGCGGCGGCGCTGACGGCATGGGGCCTGGAGCCGGTCCGGGACGGCCGGGCCGGTGTGGTCTACTTCCATTTGCTGCGCGCGCGACCCTGTTGAATAATGCCCGTGCCCGGGCGGTCGAGTGCACTGCCCAAGGAAACCACCATGGTGATTGCCGTATATCCGGGTACCTTCGATCCGCTCACGCGCGGTCACGAGGACATCGTGCGCCGGGCTGCCGGGCTGTTTACCAAGCTCGTCGTGGGAATCGCCGACAGCCGGGCCAAGAAGCCGATCTTCTCGCTCGACGAGCGCCTGGAGATCGCGCGCGAGGTGCTCGGGCACTACCCCAACGTCGAGGTCGCCGGCTTCCATGGCCTGCTCAAGGACTTCGCGCGCGAGCAGGACGCGCGCGTCATCGTGCGCGGCCTGCGCGCCGTGTCGGACTTCGAGTACGAGTTCCAGATGGCCGGGATGAACCGCTACCTGCTGCCCGAGGTCGAGACGATGTTCCTGACGCCCTCGGACCAGTACCAGTTCATCTCGGGCAGCATCGTGCGCGAGATCGCGCTGCTGGGCGGCGACGTGAGCAAGTTCGTGTTCCCTTCCGTCGATACCTGGCTCAAGACCAAGATCGCGCAACTGCGCCTGCCCGACCAGACCAATTGAGCCCACCCGGCGCGCCGGGCCACCGGGCAGAGCAGGACGCGACGGCGTGGCGCTGATCATCACCGACGAGTGCATCAACTGCGATGTGTGCGAGCCGGTGTGCCCGAACGGCGCCATCCGCGCCGGCACGCGCATCTACGAGATAGCGCCGGATCGCTGCACGGAGTGCGTCGGCCATTTTGCCGAGCCGCAGTGCCAGGTCGTCTGCCCGGTCGCCTGCATACCACGGGACCCGGCGCGCCCCGAGACCCACCCACAGCTGATGGCCAAGTTCCTGCTGCTGCAGGCGCAGGCTGGCGCGCCGCCCGGGCCCGGCACGGAGCGGTGAGCGCCACGCCGGCCGGTGGTCGCGCCGCGGCGGCGCACGAGGGCAGCGCGGGCGTCGACGAGGGTGGGCGCGGCACGCGCAGCGGCAGCGACGACGACCGCAGCGACGACGACCGCGGCGGCGTCCGCGGCGCGCGGATCGTGCGCGTGGACGCGCTGCGCGGGCTTGCCCTGATGGGCATCGTGCAGGTGAACATCCAGTCGTTCACCTGGGGTGCCGGCGAGCCGCTGGGCTACCTGCAGGCTCCGGCCGGTCGTGCCGACACCGTGCTCTTCTTCCTGCAGGCGGCCTTGCTGGAAGGCAAGTTCTATCCGATCTTCGGCTTCCTGTTCGGCGTCGGCATGGCGCTGCA
>Ga0116229_10001934_pt1 | contig 33148 bp, 74 predicted proteins | sample S1TSphgellanicum_3_FD_87313 | JGI IMG/M metagenome (GOLD analysis project Ga0116229, IMG submission 87313) | Host-associated microbial communities from peat moss isolated from Minnesota, USA - S1T2_Fc - Sphagnum magellanicum MG | ecosystem: Host-associated > Plants > Peat moss > Unclassified...
AATTCGTGATCTAAGACCCAATGAAAACCGCGGTTGTTACAATTTCTTACATTTCTTACAGAATGTTACATTTGCGGTTTTCACAACAGACTTTCAATCTTTACATTTCTTTACTCTTCTTTACAATTCGCAACGAAACTTTACAGAACTTTACGAAACTTTACGAAACTTTACACTAGTGTAGATCTTCGGTCTTCTGTGTTTCTATACAGTGGTATTCAGAATATCATCCAAATCTTCTTAAAGTGGTTGACAGCCTGAGTCTAGACTGGTCCTGATCTTGTTAGGCATTGGTGAATAACCTTTCTCTCACCTTTCAAAGGGTTTCGATTGCGAGGCGATACACAATGATCTTCACGTAAAGGGTTTCAATCTCGCATTGGTATTGTTTCTCGTGAGACTGAACACCATTTGAATCGCGAGGAGAATTGTAAAGAAGTTCGAGCACAGGGTTTCAGTCTCGGATCTAATACTAACGAAATCCAATGGAATCCTTTTCTTAAAGTGGTTGACAGGTTTATACACTATAGTAAAGTAGACATAACTGCACTAAGGCGAGCACTACAATGAACTTCGAGATCAAGACACACTACTTCGATGATACTACTTCGTTGTTGAAAGCTGCACAAAAACACACCACTGAGAGGGAATCAAACTGGCGTGGTGCGTATGCAAGTGTGTACGACCTGGGTGATCGAGTAATGAAGGTCTCTGACGGAGACGATCTCGGATACCTAAGCTATCTCGAAACAATGTCTGAATTGAAGATCAACAATCGGCACTTGCCCGTCATCTACGAAGTTGACTACTACAGGCTGACCGACGAAGCTCGCAAAGAATGCTATATGTATAGGCATACTGAGAAGATTGTTACTTATCTGGAGAAGCTCAAGCAGCCTCCGAAGAAGGCTCGAAGGACTTATGATAAGAGTGGGAATCTGATAAAGTCTTCCTGGCCGGCAGTTCATAACTGGACTGCTGCGCTTGGCAGGTATTTGGATTGGACCAATAGTTCGTATTCGCATCTCTCGCTGGAGCATCAGGAGCTCATTGTGCTGCTGAGGATTGCAGAGGAGCACTACGCAACAAAGTATCCAAAGGATTACGGTAGATTTGATCTTCACGCCGGTAATGCGCTGCTGCGAGGAAAGACTATCGTTGTTACTGACCCGCTGTCTTGACAAGTTCATAGATCACTATTATACTTGCGGCATAGCAATTACTAAAGGCTGGGTATGTCTTTCGAAATCGAGAAGATTCATTGCCGTTACAGGTCGGAGGCGCTGGAGACCGGGTCGCACTATCTAAACGATTCTTACGAGGGAATCGGCAGTGGATTGTATGCCTCTGTCTTTAGTATACCCGATAGTGATATGGTGCTCAAGGTTATCAAAGGGAGCGACAAGGGCTATATGTCCTACCTGAAGGTGATTCAGGGGCTCGGTAATGATGCACTTGCGTATATGCCGAAGATTCATCGTGTGATTGAAATCTCTTACGATGAAGTTGACGACGGGCACTATGACGAAGGGCCTAATGTTGCGTATCAACTGATTTGGTTGGAAAAGCTGAATCAGCCGAAGAAACTTCGTTACGACGGGTGGGATGTTTGCGAGTGGGGTCCTCCGCACAGGCTGGACCCCCCAGTAACGCGCTTCGTTAGGAAACTCAAGGACATAATGGGGAAGATTAAGGAAGGTGGGCCGCTGCCGAGGCTGCGCCAGAAGCACTGGGATATGATTGCAATGCTGGAACTGGTGAAAGAGACGAACAGACACGACTACTTGGATCTGCACTCGGGTAACGTAATGGCTCGAGGCAAACAATTCGTAATTACGGATCCTGCCAGCAGCCCTCTGCTGTAGCTGTTATATAATAGTTACAGCAAACAAGGAGTTGGTATGCAGTATGCACCGGTGATCAAATCAGCAATGCGCAAGGCGGGCATTTCGAGGGATCGTTTCCTGCCTTATGTCTTCACGCATCACAACAAAGGGCGCGGAAAGAATCCGATTGCCTTAACTCGCGTGAAGCTATGGTACGGGGACTCAATCTATAACCTCCCGCAGAAAAAGCAGGTGCAGATGCTCAAGGACCTGAAGGAGGGATTCGGTGACAAGTTTCACTCTGCGCATTTCATCCCGGCGGTGTCGCGACACTGGGATTGGTCCTTTGTGGTGTGGCTAAAGCCGTGAAGAGCTCTGCAAAGCTTTCTGAAGTCCTGCGGCACGCACAAACTCTCTTAATCGAGGGGCTCGCCACATCTCCGTGGATGGGAGATCTTCGCCAATATTCCTGTGATGCAGTATACGAGGCAATCAAAGACCTGCATCCGAGAGGCACGCTCGAAGAGCATCAGCAGGTCCAGGATTTCTACAGGGAAGGTGCTCTGGAAATGGGCGTCGATCTGACAGAAACATATGTATTCGAGGATTGCCCAGCAGAGGAGCGTCAAGGTGCTCGCTATATGTGGCTGGACCTCGCAGCATTGATGGCTGAAGAGCAGGGTGTCTAAAATCTATTGACTTATGTGCTTGTGTAGCACATAATAAGTTTCCTGGGTCGTTAGTACAGCGTAAAGAATTGGGGCGTTAGCTTAGTTGGTAAAGCAAGAGACTTTTAATCTCGAGAGCGAGGGTTCGAGTCCCTCACGCCCCACCACTCATTGATTGGATTCGAAATGAACAAGCAGAAAAAGAAGTTGATCCGAGAAGCCCTTGTGGCGGCACTTCCTCATCTGGCGATGACTTCCGAGGAAGCGTTTTCGGAATATACAAAGGATACCTACATCTGCTACGCAATCAACCACGCCTGCATTATGCAGAAGTGTACTGGAGCGGCGGCGAATACGGCGCGTAGCTATATCCAATCGATGTTGGATGATTGTCTCACTGTTACTGACTATCTGAAACTCCGCCTGGGAATCGACATTGATCTTCTCACCGAGAAGAATGTGCAGGATTACCGGAAGCGCTGGATGCTGCATATGATCGAGGAATTCAGCTAACCAGGTCGACTAGTGTGTAGTAACAATGTAATAATTGTTATTGCACGTTTTCCTTAACCCTTAACAGAAAGACATACACAATGTTCAATTCCTTGCGCTCCTGCGCGGTAATGGCTGCCTTGGCTTGCACCGCTTCCCTGGCCGCGGCCTCCTCCTACGACTTCTCCTTCGCAGTCGGCACCGGGCCCACTGCGGCTACGGGGTCCGGCAACTTCCTGGTCGACGACAGTACGGGGATGGTTACCGGCATCACCGGCTCGTACAGTGATTCGATCGTCACCGGCGCTTTCGACGGCGTCGTAGCTCTGGGCACCGACAGCGGCTTCAACTACGACAACCTCTACCTGCCCACCGGCGACCACTTCGACAACGGCGGCCTTCTGGTCGATGTCAATGGCGAACACGTCAACTTCTACGATGACAATGGCACTTTCGCAGTCGTGGACTACATCCCGGGAACCTCCAACTACGTGAACGTCGATGCCGGTCCGGACCAGAGCCTGACCGTTTCAGCAGTTCCCGAGCCCGAGAACGTCGCGCTGCTGCTGGCCGGCCTGGGCCTCGTGGGTGTCACGGCACGCCGTAAGCAAGCGAGCATCTGATGCGACGTGCACTGCTGCTCTGTGCAGCTCTGGCATTCGCCGGCACCGCGTCGGCCACAAGCTTTGGGTCGACAACCAATGCGAGTGACGAAATTGGGACCTTCTCGCTCGACGGGACTGGAACCGAGACATTCGCAATCGACTTCGCGCCCGGCTCCTACGTGCTGGATGTGGGTTACCTGGTCCAGAGTAGCCTGTATGGCAAGATCGACAGCGTGAGCTTCGATGGCCATAGCTTCACCGAGTTGTCGAGTGGTCTGTACGACACGATAAACTACAGCTTCACCGTCGGCGGCGCTGGGAAGGTCTTGGACTTCGTGATCGACACGAGCCCCACAAAGGAATACTACTTCGTGACGGGAGATCGGCCGCATACAATGGACATCAAGTCCCGAATGACGGACCCGAGCTACCTGGGCGCGGCGATCTTCACCGATGTGGGAACTTCGCGGGTGTCGGCTGTTCCGGAACCGGCTCCTGTCGGGATGATGCTCGCGGGTCTCCTGGGTTTGGGATTCCTGGCCAGCCGTCGCAAGGGTCAGACCACCAGCGTCTGAACTTCCAAATGGTAGTTGACCAATCGGCCAACTGACCATATAATAAAGGCACTGCACAGCAATTGTGTAGTGCCTTTTTACTTACAGGAAGCCTAAATGAGCATTCAAGTCAAGATTACCAAGGGTCTGTATCGCGGGCAACCCGTTGAAGGAACCTTCAAGGTGGTGAAGCCGTACAACGCGGCATCCGGCTTCATCACGGTGTTCAATCCCGAACCTGTCGCTCCTGCGCCGCACAACCAACGCATCCAATGTCTCCCCGACGGCTTCGAGATGCTGGGCGAAGACGGGGAAGCACTCGGAGAGCACATTGTCGTCGACAATGGTATGGCAGGCCAGGGGCTTGTCATCAGCAGCAACTACGAGCAAGTCTTCATCCAAGCGGAAACGGAAGACGAGGCGATGGAGCGCATCAGCAAGACGTTTACGATGCTCGACAAGATCGTCGACGGGTGCGCGAAGGAAGGCGGCATCCGCGGCTTGGTCGTGTCTGGCCCGCCGGGCGTGGGCAAGTCCTTCGGCGTCGAGAAGCAGCTGGATGTGGCGAATATGTTCCGCACGCTGAAGGGTGGCGACCCCAAGTACGAGTTCGTGACGGGCGGCGTGTCGAGCATCGGCCTGTACCAGAAGCTCTACTACAACAGGCAGCCCGAAAACGTGCTCGTGTTCGACGACTGCGACGGCATCCTGTTCGAAGAAGAGTCGCTGTCCCTGCTGAAGGGTGCGCTGAACTCCGGTGACAAGCGTCGCATCTGCTGGAACAAGCAGAGTCGCGTGCTGACTTCGGATGACATTCCGGATGCATTCGACTTCGAAGCGTCGATCATCTTCATCAGCAACGTCGACTTCGAACGCACGATCGCCAAGGGCTCGCGCATCGCTGCGCACTTGGAAGCGATTATGTCGCGCTGTCACTATCTGGATCTGGAGATTGGCAGCACGCGGGACAAGCTGCTGCGCATCAAGCAGATCATCCGCGACGGGATGCTGGATTCCTATGGCTTTACGGAGCAGCAGGTGGCCGATGTGCAGGAGTTTATGTTCACCAACGCCGAATACCTGCGTGAGCTGTCGCTGCGTATGGTGAAGAAGGTGGCAGACTTCGTGAAGACGGATCCCCACGACTGGCAGGAGTTGGCCGAAGCAACGCTGCTGACGCGTGACGCGAAGTTCAAGCGCCTGGTGGAAAAGCGCAACGCGGAGGCGGCCAAGCGCGGGCTCGTGCTCGCAGAGAAGGTGTAAGCACACAGGGGACGTCTTTAGGGGCGTCCCCTCTTCTTGTGGAACCGTAGAAACTCCACAGTAAGAATACAAGTCCCTAAGCAAACGGGCCTGATTTACAATGGGCTTCCTCATTTGACGGCATTCGTACATTGTGACAATCTTTAAAGCGGCTTCGGTCGCTTTTCTTTTGACTTTCGTGTCGCGAGGTGTTATAATAGTGAAAACTATAAGGAGCCCTGCAAATGGCATTTACTTCACTAACCACCACACAGAATAAGTTTCTAGAATCTTATCTTCGTGGAACAACTCGCACACTGACCTCGGCACAAGCTGAGTCGTTGTTCGGTATTCAAAACCTCTCAGCTCGTGTCTCCGAACTACGAGGCTTGGGTTTGAATATTCAAACCGTCCCAACCAAGACCACAAATCGCTCTGCATACCGTATGAGCCGTCGTGATGTGTTTGGGGGTCAATTCCGTATGTTGGGTTAATCCTGACTACGTAAAAGGAGCCGCTCTAATGCGGCTTTCTTTTTGGCTGCAGCAATCTTAGCTCTTGTTTCATCAGACCAAACCTTACCAGTAGTTCCAGTCTTGGCCACTCTTAACTTTTCTTTAGTCTCTTCAGAAGTTACTTTCCCAAGTCTTCCTTTACTTGTGGCTGGTTTACCTTTCTTAGCTGCAGACATCTTCGCTTTAGCTTCTTCAGTATGTATTCTTCCCGATGTACCTTCACCGCCATCTGTTCTATTACGTAAAATACCTGTGCCAATATTTTTTCTACCATACCATTTAATATAGCGTCGCTCGAGTGCCAATGCACCAATCTCTGATAAATTCTTTTCTAAGAATATTATTCTAGATCTATCTTTTGGTTTAAGAGACGTGTGGTGACTATCATAGGCTCTCTTAAGTTTCCCTTTTCCGATATAATAGGGTGTGCCATCTTCGCGCAGGTAGGCGTATACATAGAATAAATACATAGCTGGTGCTCCTTGTTAGCATTAGAGCAAGTGGATGTTAGTGCATCGCGACTTGCATCTATATTTATCGATAAAGAAGAGGTAGTATGACAGATCCAATTATAAGAACTGAAGAAGAAAAGAGACAGATACTTGGCGACGAATGGTACGAAACCTATAAGAATATGGACCCTAGACTGAAACGAGTATATGAATCTATGACTACGGAACAATTGGAAGCAAGGATTATAAAATTATTGAATAGTATAGAAGATGAATTTGAAGAGTTGAATATTAAATTCAAGAAATTATAATCTGTTACACTTTAACCGTTGACAGAACTGAGCTGCGAACTTATAGTTAGCTTATGGGTAGCGCAATAGTGCGCTGTTCATAACAACGCTGTAGAACAGCAGAAGGAAAGAAAATGACCAAAGGCATCCGCGAACACGTCAACGAGAAGTTCGCTTCCCTGCTTCCCCAACGCGCCGAGCTCGGCAACACCGGCTTCCGCAAGGCCGTGATGCAAGATGCGATGACCGTGTTCGGCATCAGCCTGGCGAGCGCGGCGACGCACTACAACCACACGCTGAAGTTCATCAAGGAGACCGATCCGACGCTCGTCGAAGGCCTGGGTCGCCCCGATGACAAGAAGGGTGGTCGCAAGCCCATCCATACCGTGCAAGTCATCAAGGTCAAGGATGGCTCCCCCGTCGGCGAGCGTATGAGCATCGAGAAGGCCAAGAAGCTCGTGCTCGCGTCGCAGGAGAAGGGCAAGACGAAGCTGACCATCAAGGACGAGACGCCGGCGGAAACCACCCCCGCTGCCGTCGAAGGCGCCCCGGCGGAAGCCGCGGCCAGCACGGAAGCCCCCGCGCAAGCGGCGGCGGCCGAAGCGCTCCCGGTGTAAAGCCGGGAGCGGGTAGGGGTAGGGTGCGCACAGCGTGACGCGGCCGCCCCTTTCTTTTCAACCAGTAACAGATTGATAGAAAGGCTATCCGATGTAGCGAAGATCTTGCACTTTCATCTCAGACAATCGACGCCGTTTCCCCGTATCCATCCGGGGATGAGAGGGGCCTCCTTCGGGACGCCCCTTTTCAAATGGTTGACCGAATCGCGAGGCCCTTGTATAATCAAATATGGATGATTTTATATACAACAACGAGGATGAAGGCGATATGGGTCAGCTTCATTCTATTCACGTGCATTTAAATGCAATTGCAAAGGTGCAACGCAGTATGGGCACAGGGCCTGCACGCGATACCTGCGTGGATTGTGCGGATACAATACCTTTGCTCCGGCGACAGGCAGTAGCGGGCTGTCTGCGTTGCATAGTGTGTCAGGGCTTGTTTGAGCGCCAATAAAAGGTAGACCAAACTCATTCCTTTTGCAATAATAAGGTATCGCAAGAGGAATGCAAATGATCACCACCATCTACAAATCCGATGTGCTCACCGTTCTGAACTTTTCCGAACGTCCCCGACACTACAAGGAAATGCCCGAAGATGGAAACTGGCAGCGAGCCGACTGGGCCTGGGCTCACAATGGGGTCGGGCCCCGAACCACTGCGCGCCGCTTGGGGGAATTCAGCGACACCTTCAACTTCGCGGTGATGATGAATGAGCACCGCATGCCGATCTCGAAATTTTCAAATCTTGTGGTAACAGAGTCAAAGGATTCCGGACATTGGGTCCCCAGAGAAGACCGAATCAATGTCATTCTGACAAACAATGTCGCAATGCCTTTGAACCATGTGGCATTGACCCCGTGGATGATGTTCCACCGGACCGGCCACTGCTGTTCGTTGGGGGACGATGCAAAAGAAATCCATCGAAATCATCCACTGGCGAATCTCGGTAACATCATCCCCGGGCATCAGACTCGTGGTCACCCCTTTGATATTCTAGGTTGGGAACCAAGTCGGGACCTGGATGCCCTGCTACGTCTCATCCTAGGTGGCAGGGCAGCGCGTAAGGGCATACTTTCCAGCTCGGCAGATTTCATGTCCGAGATCTTTGCACAGCATCACCTTGGTGGCATCAAGTTCAATCATACCTCGGGTTGGGAAGAGCGAAGCGAGATCTTGAAAAATACGCTGCACAGAGCCCCGTTGCAAATCGAGGCCATTAAGAAGATGTTCGAGGATCCACATTGGACAGACCACATGCTTGATGAACTTGCCGACAGCCTCGGTCATCAGATCGAAGCCATGAAGAAGGATATGGTTGGCAAGACCTTCAAGTTTTAAGATGTAACAGTGCTTGGCGGCACTTGCGTTTAGCAGTATACTGAGACATCGCAACAAGGAGTTGGTTATGGACCGCAGACAATTCATCCAAACAACGATGGCAGTTGCTGCTGCGGCTGCTGTTCCCTTCGCAGTGCACGCAATGTCTGTGCACGACGAAGTTCCGATCGAACAGACGGAAGTCCCGAAGAAAAATCCCTACCAACGCTACGTCACTGCGTTGGCTCTCTTCGATGAACTGGTGGGCATCCATTGGAAGCTCGAAGAGGAACCGAAGGGCAGTGAGGCTGGCAAGGTTCTCTACGAAGATCTGCACGCCAAGATCGACGAACTCTTCGGCTACGTGCACGAGAACTTCGTGATCCCGTCGCGCGGGAATAAAGCAGCACGAAGACAAATCAAGGTGATGTTTCAGGGCGGGTATGAAGATCCCGACACCAAGAAGTGGATCAAGGTCGACAACAGCTACGAAACCTTCCGCAAGGTGCCCCCGGTTATCATGGAAGAAGTGTGGCCTCCCATGATGATGAAGCTGATCCTGCGTGATTACGGGATGCCCATCAATCATCGGAAGATGCCGCAGTTCAAGACCTTCCACGATCGTTACGGTTTCCTGATCCTTGAAGTCTGATATGGACATCGATCGAGCTGGCAAAGAAGCCCTGGAACGTGTTGACGCACTGATCGAGAAGCGTGCCAAGTCTGCACGCAAGAAGATCTTCAATATGTTTCACCCCAAGCAGGAACTCGGACCTGCCTCGCAGTATGTGGTCGCCTCAGTGGTCCTGACGCTGCGAGACACAGACGAATTCTATCGAGCGGTGCATTGGTGCAATCGCCACGCTGGCGAGGGTAGTCATCGTTGGACCGTGCGTGGGCGAGTTCATCGCTTCATTGACCCCAAGAAGAAGACTTACAATCCTCCTGCCATCAAGGAGTGGGTATTCTTTGTTCCGATTGATATCGAAGCTTTGAAGCGACATACATTCCTAATGTCTAAGATGTAACAGTGCTTGGCGGCACTTGCATTTAGCAGTATACTGAGACATCACAACAAGGAGTAGTGAATGAATGCAAAGCAACGCGCGGTGGAACTCTACAACGAGCACATTGCACTCGCAAGCACCGACGGGCGGTTGTTTCGCAAGACGGTAATGGATACGCTGATGGCAGAAACGGGCTGCAGCCTTGCAGCGGCGGCGACCCATTATAACAACGCCAAGAAAGGATCCGCACCTATCGAAGGTCTGGGCCGCGCTGCCGCTCCTGCAGGGCTGAAGAAGCCGGGCTCGACGAGCACCAAACCCAAGGAAGGCGAACTGCAAGACGAAAATGATTGCTTTACGGTGATCGAGCTCGTCCCCGCTGGTCCCAACAGTTACAGCGTCGGCCGCACGCAATCTTTCCTGCTGCAGGGTGATGCGAGCGAAAAGTTCGACGAGAAAGTCAACTACTGGCCTTTGTGCCACTGGGTTATGATACAGGGTATCGGCCCCAACCATTCGGACTCCTTCAAGCTGGACGCGGGCGAGAAGGAAATCAAGGTCTATCATCCCGCGCAGAAGGATTGAGCAATGAAAGAACTTCACCAAGCGTTCCTGGCTGCCCGCAATTACATCCATAACCTGGGATTCATTTGCGTTGCACTCGACAGGGCTTGCTACCGCGGCGAGATCACCGAACGTCAGGCGAGCAATGCGATAGCTCTCGTAAGGGAGCGTCTCGGCGGCCACTACACACTCAATAATTGGGTGTGTGAAAACATTCCGGGATTCAGGGAGATCCAAGAGGAAGCACACGCCCGGGATGAGTATGACCACGAGACTCATGATATGGTTCAAGAGTTTCGAGTCCGATGGCTCGACGCACTGATCGAGGAGTTCAAGTAAGCAAGGAGTTTACAATGATTACCAATTTCGAAATTGCATCCGCATTCAAGGAAGCCAAGAAGCGACTTCAGACCGGGGGAGGATATCAACCCCGGTACCACCGCTTCATCTGCTTCGCTCTCGAGGATTCCTGGTTAAACGGACCCTGCTCAAAGCATCAATACAGGGTTGCACGCGAGATCATCGAGTCTCGGATGGGTGCACGTAGCCTGGCGAGCTATTCGATCGAATGCTGGCTGGTCGATAATAAGGTCGTCACCAACAGTTGGCTCTGCAAGCCCAATTCTCGGGCCATTGTGCAGGAATATCGGCATCGCTGGCTCGACGCCCTGATCAAGGAGTTCTCCGACAAACCCGATTGACAGGCAATGCCTGCAATGCTATAGTAAGTTCAACAGTTAGGGATATGCTGTTTCTCATATCCCAGTGTTAGAGAAAGAAAAGATGGAATCACGCAACTTCATTCGCCAAGCCGCCGACCTGGTGCGTCGCATCAAGGATCTGCAACTGGCCGAGAGCATCAACGTGGCCCCGATCCAGGACAGCTTCCAGAACATCCAGAAGGATCTGACGGCGACCTACACGGGACTGCAGAACCCGACGCTGCCCTCCGCCTACAAGCTTCGCGACGTCGCGCTGGACGCCGGCTACAGCATCGATCCGCGGGTCCTGAACCGGATCCAACAAGCCGAGGGCTGCTGGCAGTAATGCTATGAGCAATCTCGCAGGCCTGGGCATCGCCCTGCTAACAATACTTGCAATCTGCGGATTGTGGTATGTAATCAAGGCGGTGTTCTGGCTTGCGGATTCGTTTCAAGAGATGATCTTGGATAGGGATGTCCACATCATCTGGAAACTTCTTTTCCTATTACCGTGGCTGCTCTTCAGGGCATTCACGATAATCTTCATCATAGCCGGCTTGCTGTGTGGCATTTCCCTTGTAAAGGACGCCTGGAAGTGGTTTGATCACTAGACCAAATCCAATCTTAGTGCTATTATATAGACACTAACACAACAGGAGCACACTGTGGTCCACGATCTCTTCGAAGTTTACGAAACCGACGGTCTCCACCCTCGAGGCAACACGGGTCTGAAGCAGCAATGCTATGGGCAGGACTTGGCTGAAACAAAGGCCGCAATTCTGTCGAGCAAGAATCCGCTCCAGGATTACGTTGTGTGGAATGCGACGCAGAAGAAGCCGCAGGTCTACTTCTTTTGCGCAAAGACCCGCGCGGGTCTGGGGATCAAGTCGTGAAGTGCAGCCACGGAACCCCATACGAACACAAGTGTGCAGGATGCTTCCAGGATGCGGTTTCGCGTCTGCGCACGATGTCCCAGCAACCCCTGCCCGAGGCAACTCGCGAACAGAAACAGGAATTCTGGGGGATGGTCTACCGCAAGGCCGTGTCTGAAACTCCAAATCCTGCATACTAATTCTAAATCTGAAAGTTAAATCCAAATCTGAGATTGACTTTTTACGCCCAAAAGCGTAATATACATACATCGCAACAACACAGACAGGAGTCTAAAAATGAAGGTTCGTGAACTCAAGCGTATCAAGGATCGTCGTCTCAACTGGTGCGGCTGGGTCTGCACCGTCAACATCATCGATGCCGGCGGCACCACCCTGGGCGATCCCCGGCGTCTGAACATCGACTGGGAAGGCCTGATGCAGCGTCAAGCGGTGCGCAGCTTGGTCGAAGAGGAGGCGATCGACGCCCAACTCGAGGCCGTCGCGGAAGACCTGATGTTCGAGCCGAAGAAGTTCACGGTCGCCCGCAAGAAGGATGGCGAGATCGTCGGCACCTACACCACGCAGGGCGAAGCGCAAGCGGTGATCGACAAGGCCAAGGCCGCCAAGAAGGCGACGCTGGTTCTGGTGTAATAGCTAGGCCGTAGTATATAATAGGGGTTGCATTGCGCAATTCCTATTCCCTTTTGTAAGGAGATCGATATGAAGAAGATCCAAGAAGTGGTGCGGTCGATGAAATGGCTCAACTGGGTTCCGGGCGGATCCGTCTGCTACAAGGATACCTCTTACTCGAAGACTCACGAGAAGGTGCGCTTCAAGTTCCTGTTGGGATTCAAGTGCAAGGATCCCGCAGTGAGCACCTTGCGGCGTTACGAGAGGGAACTGCGGAAGGCGTTGGAGGCCGAGGGGCACGATGTCTGCAGGATCAACCTATACCCCGTGCTGGCGGAAGTACTCGTCTATCAAGAATTCGAGTTGGAGCAACCGGCCAGGCGCAAGGCAGTTCCACTATGTGATTGACAGCTAGCTCCTGTCGCAGTATTATACATATACCTAAACAAAGGAGTTTGCAATGCCCAAGTCCCTGCAAGCATACATCAAAGAGGCTTGCGAAAGCCTCGACGGTGTCTCGTTCCGCGAGTCCTACAGCGGTCGCGGAATGTACGGCGCACAATGCATCGGGGTCGTCGGCTCGATGTCGGACTGCATACGTGCAGTCCTGCGTGCAGCACAGGATCAACACTTCGACAAGGTGTCTTCGATCGAAGAAGCTCTGGAAGAGGATGACCCCATTCCCGAGGAGGCTTGGCAACTGGATACGGATGGGCTGGAAAACGCACAAATGGATAGTATGGGATTCGATATGATCCTGTATTGGCCCGATCTGAAGCCCCTCCCCGACGAAGAGGAAGCCGATAGCGCCGAGGATCAGGAATGACTACCGCTGCACTCCCCAAACTCCCGAAGCTCACCGCCAGGCAAGAGGGCGGGGATGACGGCTACTGCTGGGCAGTGCGTCGCGACGGCTACTTGGTCACCAATGGTCTGATGCGGAGCCAAGTCTCGTATTACAAGCGGGCGGCCCTGCAAGTCTGGTGCGAGAAGAATGGCGTCGACTACGAAGCTGCAAAGCTCAAGTTGAAGCTGTAAACTTCTAAATCAGTAGACAGGGAGTAACTTCCCTGTTATAGTAACAACACACTAGCAATCACGCTAGTGTTTAACGTGGAGCTACACAGCAATGAAGCGTCTTTTCCAAGTGCACGGTTTCAACTTCGAAAGCAAGCAGGCCGCTAAGGGTTTCCGCGATGACCTGAACAACACGGGTCACGCGCTGTACGACGGTACCAAGGTCGAGGCGGGATCCCATCCCGCGGTCGTCAGCAAGGGCCCGGACCACATCGGCAACCACGGCCTGCCGGTGATGTCCACCCGTCATCGCGCGCCGCAAGTGCTCAAGCCCAAGCGCGAAGAGCCGCGTGTCCGCAAGAACGCCAAGAAGTAAGCTATGTTCACTCGCATCAAGCAGCGTGGCTTCACGCTGATGGAACTGCTGTTGATCATCTGGGTGATCTTCGTCATCTTCGGCATCTGCGTGGGCGTGCACTTCATCCTGAAGTTCTGGTAAGCTATGTCCCGCGACGAAGCCGAGATGAAAATAACTGCGGCGCGGGATCTTCTTGCTGCCGCATCGAGACTCCTGCGAGAGGTCGAGTCCGCTTGCCGAGAGGCTGGTATGGATGATGATCAGGGCAATGTCGAAGCGATCGACCACATCTTCAACTGCATCGAAGAGATCGAGGCAGAAGGTCTGAGCTTACTGGAGTAGCAAGATGTAACACAGGTAGACACAAAATCTACCTGTGTTACTATATAGACACTGCAAACAACGCAGCAACTGCAATGTAAGGAGAGTATGATGCGCGAAATGGTCCTGGCATTGATTGCCAAACACAAGCTCGAGTCGTCTGCGGAGCTCGTCATCGCGATGTGCGATGTCTACAACGCTGGTCGCGCCTCGGTGGCCGCCTTGCCCGCACCGACTCCCGCACCTGCGCAAGGTGCCGGTGGTGACGATGACGACAGCGACACCGGAACCCTGGGTGCACTCGATCGCGCACAGCTCACGCGGCTGGGCATCGACGCCAACAAGAAGTTCCGGCAGAAGAACTCGATCTTCACGGTGGTCGGATACAAGCCGTCGCGCTGGAAGTTCCCGATCAGCGTGGTGACGCAGAACGGCAGCCGTTACAAGATGACGGTGGATATGGTCAAGCGTCTCCAGGCCGCCAACTAATCCCATATAGCGGTTGACGGTTCATCCCGTTACCGCTATAGTAAAGACACTACACTACAGCAGCAACTGCAACAAGGAAAGATGATGTCGACGCAGACGAGAACCCAATGGAGTCCAGCCGAGCTCAAGAAGCTTTACGCCTGGTTGATCGCCAACAAGCCGGAAGGTACCAACATCGAGAAGATCAACGCCGCGCAGAACGCCGTGATCGCGACCACGCGCATCCGAATGTTCGAGACTGACTCGGCAGCCAAGACTGCGCTGCGACGCATCAACGAGGTCGCCGCCCCGGTCGGTGTCGACACCACTGTGGCGCTCGGCGCCCCGCAATCCATCACCGTGCACGCCGAACCGAGCAGCACCGAGCTGAAGGTGACGCGCGAAGACCTCGCCCGTCTGCTGCCGCACCTGAAGCTGGGCACCAAGATCGAACTGGTCTAAACGCCAGATGTAACACAGGTAGACACAAAATCTACCTGTGTTATAGTAAAGACACTGCAACAACGCAGCAACTGCAACAAGGAGCATAAAATGCTGAAGCAAGTTCAAGTCAAGCGCGCCAACGTGACGGTCGACGATCGTCGTGCGGTCCTGGTGATCGCAGCGGCGCGCAAGCCCAGGGACGTGGTCGAGGTGCCGCACGAAGCGTTCATCCGCAATGCCCTGAAGGATCGCCTGAACTGGCCGCGGCGTGAACCCGCTCCGCAGATGCTGAAGGATGCGGCGAAGCAGATGGCCGCCAACCTGATCAAGCGCGACAAGGAGCGCTGGGCGGCGGAAGCCAAGGCCAAGGCGGAACGCGAAGCCGAGGAGGCCGCAATGGAAGCCAAGATGGCCGCGGATCAGGAACGCTGGGCCAAGATGTCCTTGAAGGAGCATCTGGCCGAGATGGGCGCCGACGCAGTGACGATCGCGCAGGTGAAGAACTAAGTTTGCGGGAGGATGGGGTTGTGCTGCCAGCGAGGCAAGCCAGGGGATCGAATACGCCGGGGAGTGCCGCGTGGTGCTTGGATCCGGGGAATATCGACTAGCGGAATTGCCCCGCCCCATCCTCCCTTTTTATTGTGTGCATATTGCTGCATAGGTGAATGTAGTTCGAAGGGTTGCAAACCGTCGAGGCTCACTGCAGGGGGCTATACATTTTCGTGTGCAGCAATATGTACATTGTCAGTGTGCATATTGATTGGGACACATAAGGACTACGATAGAATGGCCGAATGACACTCGGCTGCGTAGGCTCGTCACCCAGAGATACAGGTTAAGCTGCCGCTGCGCTCCTTGTGTCCCATTCAATGTGCATAGACATAATAGTGCCTATGTGGTATAATAAGCTATCGCAATAAGGAGCTAATTGTGTCCCTGGTCGATATACTCAATGAGCTTGGCGAAGAAGCCAACCAAAAGATCTCCAGCCTGAATTGGGGAGGTTGCTGCGTCTTTGCAGGACTCGTCGCGGATGCACTGGATGAAAAAGGTTATCCGGTACAGGGTCGTGTGGGGGCGCTCGTCGCAGGTCTCCCCCGGTCTCCCACCATCACCGAGGCCCGCAAGAAGGTCAGATCGAATACGGTGTTGGAGTGGAACAAGCAAGGCATCCATTTTGGCCACGTGGGCATCGAGTTCTACGATGGCGAAAAGGTCTACCTCTACGACTCCAACGGCTGCGTAAGCCCCGATAATCTCCTGGATGGGATGCATTCCTTCGAAGGCAGACTCACGGTGCAGGAACTGAATGATCTCTGGGAGTATAACGGACCTACGGAGAAGTATAGTATTTCCTGGAATTCTTGCTTCGATCGAAACAATATTCCTTACCTGCGCGAGCTCGTTAGGAAACATTTCATTCGAGTTTCTTTTGCGACTTGACATTGCGACACCTTTGCGATATAATAAGACATCGCAGCAAGGAGTTTAGATGGACTTCCAGACAGCAAATCAGAAAGTGCACAAGGTCGAAGACCAGTGGCACTTCCCTCATCTTGCCGCACACGGCTTCGTTGCGCTGACAAAGGAAGCGGTCGGCTTCGTGCGAAACTACCATTACGAGAAGGATGGTCTGAAGATCACCTGCGTAACGGGTGTCTCCGGCGACTACTGGTCCTGCAGCGAGCTCGCGTCGTCGGGCTATTGGGCAGACTTGGAACCTTTCCTCAAGGGGCTTGCATAATGCACTACTTCCTGCATCAATTCGACAAGGATGGAAAAACCTTGTCCCAGGAAGTGTCGAATCTTACCAACGCGGGAGCGTGTTGTGCCTTCTACGGGCAACTGTCCAACGGCACACAAGGCATCACGGTCACGGATACCGACAAGTTCGAGACCTACGTCTTCGTGTTCTATTGCGTCGACAAGGATGCCAGTGGCGAAGACACCTACGGATGGCGTTTTGTGGTCACGATGGACACTGTGACCAAGTATCCGCATATGCAGGGGCACCGTGTGCTCATCGTCAACGACTGAAAGATCGTTCCAGAAGATCAATCGGGACTACAATCCCAGCTTTAAGTGGAGAGCGTGATATGAAATTAGCATTCATTCTGGGCCTGGTGTGCGCTGCCCTGGTCCTGGCAGGTGGCTTTGCAGGGACATTTATCGGATTCTCGCTGGGTGCAGGCTTCTATGCCGCCGCCGCCGTCGTTGGATTGATGTCCTTCGCTGCATACCTCAACCATCTGGGTTAATATGGACTTCAACCGCGAATCCAACAACCGCTCTGTACAGATGGATGATCTGGCGGGGAAGACCAAGCTGACTGCCGTGTCGATCTTCATTCACGGCGCTCACAAGACGTTTTACGTTATGCTGCAGCATAGCCCCCGCGGGGAAGCAATCCTGCCGCAAAACATGCTGGATAATATGCTGCTCCGCGCTGGGCGCATGAGCTCGCAGGAGCGTTACGCGGTGTACTGACACGGGCCTCGGGCTGTGCTATCATAGTACGACACAGGAGGTCCGAGATGACTCTAAATGGTTTGATTACGATAGCCGCGCTGCTATTTGTTGGCATGTGCTTTGCCTTGGCTGCAGGATACGTCTTAATTGGCATATGTATCATCTTTGCAATGGGTGTATTCTTTGTTGTTGGATCCTATTGGTTGACAGACGATAATTCCTAGCGCATACATCGCAATTAGGAAAGGAAGAATAATGGACTACGAGGATCCTCCGCTGAAAGCCGATAAGGGCAAGTACCTCGGCTCCTGCAATCGGCGCGCGTGCCAGAAGCCCGGTGCCAACTGGTTCAATCGAACAATGAACGCACATTACTGCGAGCCCTGTGCAAAGCTGATCAACTACGAGCCTTTGCCCAGCGGTGAGTATCTGTGCGTCAAAGTGGAACCCGGTTCCAAGTTCCGGGTATTCACAAAATAAACAAATCGGTTGTCCTAAGCACACCCTTAGCGCATAATACATACATCGCAACAGGAGTCAACTATGGCCCAAATCACTGTCACCCACGAAAGCACGGACCAGCAAGAGGTCAAATTCGAAATCACCGGCGAAGGCGTGTGCGTGAAGTGGCCGCACATCATCGGCGGCGACGAGGGCATCTGCGTGTCGTGGATCCAGATGGAGAACCCCGAAGAGCTGTGCGGCCTGTTCGATTATATGCAGGTGCGGCACTTCGTGCAGCTGGCGAAGTGGCTCGCGGAAGCCTACCAGAAGCGCGATCTGTATCAACAGGTGGTTTGGTGAGCCTCTTCCTTGTCTTCATCTTCCTGGTGCTGTGCCTTCTGGGTGCATCCTCGGGGAAGCTCTTTGTGGCGTTCGCTGCGCTGGGAATGATCTTCTACATCCGACACGCAGAGAAGGTATTTGCGAAACAGGATGAGCCCAACCCCTTGCGACCCGAGTTCGTTTGCAGTACAATGACTGTACTGGATCGGAAAGAGACCGAAGCCAGTCAATCCTTCAACTGATCCAAGGGAACTACCGTGAAGAAAGAAATCGCACTGCAACTGGCTGATGCCATCACCTCCGGCCACTACAAGCGTACCTTTGGCGCGAATCGCCGCGTCTCCCACGTGACCGGAGAGAACAGCTTCTGCCCTGGCGGCGTGCTGATCAACCTGTTCGCGCAGGCCCATCCCGACCTGGCTGCCAAGGAACGGGACCCCTTGCAGTTCATGGGCACGAATTCTTCGATTCCCAAGTCCGTGATGAAGTGGGCTGATATCGAGCACGGTGACATGGGTGCACGCGACGGCAAACCGCTCGGTCTGAAGAAATCCGTCGACATGATCAGACCGACCAGCCTGCAGCACGCCAACGACGCCCGCGTGTTAGCCAAGCATGACGTGGAGCGCCCGTTCGTCTACAGCTGGGAAGAGATCGCCGACTGGCTCCGCAAGGGCAAGAACCACGAGCGCATCTAATCTTCGCAGGCAAATGTCAAGGTCAGATTTGGATTTCTAACTCATAATTTTAAATCCAAATCTGGCGGCAGAATCCTGCTCAAAGACCTAAAGGCCCATTGACAGGGGCTTTTCCTTTTGCTATTATACAAGCACACAACAGGAGTTAACCGTGTCCTTGCTTCACACTTACCTTGAGCCGTGCAAACCAGGCTGCGAAGAACTCGAGCTTGACTTCTTCTGGCAAACCGTCGATGCTACCATGCTGATCGAGCCGATGGACGCCGAGCGCAACTGGACCGACGTCGTGCATGACTCCGTGGGTCTGGTGTGCATGGGCGGTGAGCTGTAATGCGCAGGGGGCAGTGCAGCCCCTAGCTAAAGCAACCGCGTTAATTCGCCTAAATCCAGTCAATAAAAAGCCCTGCACTGCAGGGCTTATGTCTGAGTAGTGTGACCTACTACTTCAGAACTTCCAATATCTGCCTTTCCCTTTTCACTTCATCCAGTGGGCGGTAGAAGCTGCGATCCCCCTCTTGCACAGACCCTACAACTACCCCTAGCCGGGAAAGCGCCATCCTCAACTCTTCGGCTTGATTCTTAGTTTCAGATTTGATTCTGGCTTTGATACCCTTGTGTTGAGCTTCGAAATAGAATGCCATCTTAAACTCCTATTTTACATTTTGTTACAACTCTTACAATTTGTTACTTGTTGCAGAAAAGCAACAGTTACATTTTGTTACAAGTCTCGCGTCTGGCCGTAGCCTCGCAGCGAGAGTCTGCAGACCCTGCCTCGCAATGTGCCCGGGGATTCGAGACCTAGACTTACGAGGCATTTTGAAATCTCAGATTTCAAATCCTACAGCATCCTCGCGATCAGAATCCCAATTCCCCACCAAAAGGCCAGCCCAATTGCTGCGCCTACGATTAGCGCAGCAAGGGCGATCCAGTTGATTTTACTGCTGTTATGCGCCATAGTCAACCCCTAATGTGTTGCGGATGCGCGAAAAGGCCCTTGCGGGCCAATTCTTGCTGCGCGTGCTTTACGCGGGGATCCAGTACAGCTTGGGGACGAACTTCTTGTCCTCGTTCTCCGCCACGCGGGCCTTGGCTTCTTCCTGGGTGGGAAACTCCCCAACGATGCTGCCGTCGGACTTCTTCTTCACCAGGAACAGCGTGGGGGTTGCTTCCACGTACTCCTTCGGGGCGTCGTAGCCCAGCAGCAGCACGGGGGCGGAGGTCGCTTCCGCCTTCGCCTTGGGCTTGCGCCCGCCCTTCTTGTCCTCGGGCCTGCCCAGCCCCTCCAGCAGCTTCGCGAGCTCTTCGTTGCCCGGCTCCGCGGCCGCCTTGCGCGCGTCGATGAACGCGTGGTTGTAGTGCGTCGCCGCAGCCGCGAGCGTGCAGTCGAAGCTTTCCATCAGGTGCGCGTTGACGCTGGCACGGAACGCTGCGTTGCCAACCCGCGTGTTGACGCGCGTGGGGAGCAGTTGGGCGAAGATGCGCTTCGCTTCTTGACGGATGCCTTTGTCCATTTGGAACTCCTGTGTGTTTCAGTGTCTATATAATAACACTGGGTTGGGGGAAAGTCAACAACTAAAGTGTAACAGTTTTGCGTTTCTGCTTGCTGTTTGCTTCTGCTGTCTCCATGTATTAACTATAACTCCATCGCGAGGGCGAAGCGACCTGCGTTACACTTTGTTACATCTGCAGGACCTCGCAAATAATGCTTGACTGAATTTGTAGCTATGTTATAGTTACTACATCGCAACAAGGAGTTCAACATGCAAATGAACAAGCAATCCGAAAAATTGGGCGTGCTGCTAACAGCAGTCAATACGCCGCAACTCGCGGATGGCATCCTGCGCAAGGCTGCCGCGGAAGTTGCCGAAGGCCGCGCGTACCGCTCGCTGGTGTTCATCACTCCAGGTGGTGCGTTTGGCAATGCGTGTATGCTGTTCAGCAGCGTCGTCAACGCAGCATACTTCCTGCTGCGCCACACAAAGACGGAATGGACGAAGACGTGCAGGAAGCCCTGGGCCGACGAATACCAGGAGATGATCCGCGTGCGGGCGCTGATCGTGCGGCGTTGCGGCGACGACGAATATAACGACTCCTGGTGGTACGCACGGGACAGCGCGGATGAATACATCACCGACATGGGATCTTTCAGCATCGCCGACATGCGAAGCTACGATTATACGCAGGAGTAATTCGTAGGTCGACCAGCTTTACAAAGTAACACTGGTCGACACTCTCTGTTTCAACGCGCATAATAACTACATCGCAACAAGGAGTTCTAAATGTCAGCTGCATTCATAGCAATTGTGGAAAATCAGGCCTTCTGGGCCTGGTCCGAAGCGGATGAAAGCAACGTCTGGTTTACGGAAGTGCGGTTCAAGCAGTGGGGCTTCGCGGAGCGTTTCATCGTGACGGCGGCCAAATGGATGCCCTTCTGAGAGAGATGTAACAGGGGTTGACAGCCCCTGTTTCCTATTGCATAATACATATATCGCAACAAGGAGTGTATGTATGAAGATCACAGGAAAGAGCTTCCCTCGTCTGCTCGCAGCTAAGATCTACGTGCGCTACGTGGAAGACAAGGATTGGCGTCGTCGTATGATCAACTCCGTGGAGCCCTATCGCTTCAGCATCTGGGAATGCGGATTCCTTACGGAGAAGCAGTGCGAGAAGCTGGATCCCCTTGCGCCTCTGACTGCCAAGCAGAAGAAGGATCGGCGTTACGAGAAGATCCTGAACGAGCTGGAGCATATGTTCGCTACGAAAGCAGCGGAGAATCATTGAGATGTAACAGGGGTTGACAGCCCCTGTTTCCTATTGCATAATAAGAACATCGCAACAAGGAGTTCAGCAAATGACCCGCATTGAAGAACTGGAAAGCGCGTACTGCGACCTGCACAAGGATGTGCACGGCATCAAGGCGCGCTGGATCCACTTCAACTCTGAAGAGGAGGGTCTCGCAGCTCTGAATCGCCTCCAGGCAGAGGGGGAGATTGTGTGGGCCGAGGAGCGTGCACAGCAGGAACGGGCTGCTGTGGCTTTTGAGCAACGCATCCTGGACACCATTGCGCTGGGCGCCTGGACCAGGGATAATGCCATCCGCTGGATCCACGACGCGGAAGGCAGCGACGGGGACGACGACTACCTGTGCTACCTGCTGGGCCTGAAGTACGGCTACAAGCTGCGTATCTCCCCTACAGCGGCGTAATGCTGGGAGCCAGCTATGTGGGTAGCTGGCTCCCTTTTGACCGGCGTATTTGCGAGGTCTTTTAGATGTAAGCAATTGTAACAAAGGTTGCATTCATTCCTGTGCGTGTTATAGTTACTACATAGCAACAAGGAGTCCAAATGTCCCGTAACAACGCAAAGTTTCTCCATCTGAGCGACCGTCAGTTGCGAATGCACATTGACTTCCTCAAGCGCACCAACTGGGAAGAAAACAAGCAGGAACTCGCGGAAGCCGAGGAAGAGCTCGACCTTCGCATCAACAGGAGTTAAAATGCTCAAGAAATTTCAAGTCATCAGCAAACGCTTCAACAAGCAATGCGATGTGGAGTGCTGCACTCCACAGGAAGCACAACAGATGGCGGCGGACTACGACGAGGCCTTCGTGTTGTCCTACAACAACCCGCTGACGGTGCAGGAGGTCTGATGTACGAGGTATACGTGGAATACGACGGCTGCATCAACGAAACTGCGCGCATCAAAGGCACGCACGCGGAATGCCTGGCGTACATACGCAAGCACCGTGCTCCTCGCAAGTGCAGCTGGGCACTGGTGGACTGCAACACGGGCCGCTGCGTTTCGTATATGCTGTAACAAGACGTAACACCGCTTGCATTCTACGCTAGTGGTGTTATAGTTACTACATCGCACAACAAGGAGTGTTCCAAATGTTCACCGCAGCTCACGCACAACAGGCACTAGCGCTCCGCGCAAACGAAATGGAGATCACCCGTGAGGGCGTCATCGATCTCCTGGTGAAGGTGAAGGGCACGACCTTCGCGCACCTGGTGCACTGCACGGATGTCGTGCTTGCCGCAGCATCGCGCAACGCGGGCGAGGAGTTCGTCAAGCTGTCCAGCGTGTCCGTGCAGCTTTTCAACAACATCCTGGACTTCCGCAACGTGTACACGGCAGCAGTGAAGCGCAGTGCGGAGCGCCTCGGGCAGACGTCGCAGGAGAAGATTGACGAGTTCGAGAGCCAGAGCAACTGGTTCGAGCACGACGCGGAGTGCTACAGCCTGGTGCATCACAAGGAGCAGACGGATCAGCACTACCTGTACTTCATCGCGAACAGCGGCGAATCCCTGTACTACGATGCGAAGCGGGGACGCGAGGTTACCAAGCAGGAACTGTGCGCGCACCTTACCCCCAGTGGTGTGCGCGCACTTACCAAGCCCAACATCGTGGAAAACAAGGCGACGGGCGTGGTGCACGATGTGACGGTGCGCGTGGTGAAGCTGGAAAACGTGCTGGGCATCCGCGCAATGGGTTACGAGCTGGATGTGCTGCCCGTGAAGCGTAAGCGTAAAGCGTAACGCTGTCAACCAGCTTTACAGTCGTAACAGGGGTTGACAGCCCCTGTTACCTATTGTATTATGTACTTACTGAAGCAAAGGAGTACACAATGCTAGTTTACAAGTTGGTGGAAGTGGGCAGCGACGAAGCTTATGCAGAAATGGCAAGTATGGGCTGGGAAACGCGGGAAGAAGCAGAGGACGCGCTGGCCGAGGGCGCTGTGAAAAATGGCTACCTTGCGGCCGGCCCTGCTGATGGGGAGAGCGAAGAAATTGACACGCAAGGACTGGCGCGCACGCTGGTGACGCACTGGTTTACGATGGGCGACGACAGTGGCGAGCAGTACTGGTATCCCTTTAAGATCCTTGCATACAAGGCTGCAGACGGTACGCTGTACGGCGAGGCAGAAGAAGTAGACAACAACTGCTAAGAAGTAAGCAGATGTAACAGGGGTTGACAGCCCCTGTTATCTATTGCATAATACATACATCGCACAACAAGGAGTGTTTATGAAGCTTACCCAAAGTCAACGGGCTGCCATGGCCTCGGACATCATTGAGAACATGCGTGCCCACTACACGGAGCATGGCGAGGAGGATTGCGGTGACTGGGAGGATGGTGAACGCCACCTCCGCGATGATGCCAGCGTCTCGGAACTCCTGGATGATCTGGCCAAGTGGTGCCCCGAGAAGAAGGTGACGGACTACTTGTAAGTAAGTGTAACACCACTTGTTACCTAGAATAGGAATTCTAAATTGGATTCCTATTTTTCATTTTGAAGACAGAATTCTCGCGTAAGACCTAAGGTCATCTTAACTTTTACGCGAGACATTTTGAGTTTGAAATCTGTAACAAAATGTAACAATGGTTGCGTGTTTTGCGCAGTGTGTTATTATACATATATGCAGAACATCATCGTAACACAGCACAGCGTGGATGCACTTGAAAAGCTTCTCCCCTGCTTGGGTGAAGAGGGGCAGGATGTGTATCCCTCCAAAGAAGCAGTAGAGCTTGCACACGAGCTACTGCAAGCCCCGCAAGGAGCATTGCTGCGGTGGAATCTCCCTGACGTGTTTGACATCCCTTACGGAAGCAGCTGGGCAGGCAGCGTGCGTTACGGAAACAAGGAGTTGCGCTTCCACAGCGACTACGAATACGAGAACTTCAAGGAAGAAGATATGGAGTGCTGGAGTGACCCGTGGAAAGCGTGACCATAAGCAAGAAGGATGCTGAGGTCCTTCTTCACTTCGTGCATGGAAAGATATACAAGGAAGCAGAAGGCAAGGAGGGGCATCGTTACGGCGGGAAAACGCGCCATGACATGCAACAAGAAGCGATGCGCAAGGTGGATCCTGCAGTGTACGATGCACTGCAGGAACTAATGCGTGCGGTGTGGGTATTTAGGTAAGCACCGACTAACAAAGTTAGTTAGCACGCACTTTCCAGCCTCGCAATACATTTTGCTGGGGTAGGTTGGTGAGTAGTCTTAGCTGGGCGGCGTGAACTGGTGTTTGGAGTGCATGTATGTAATATAGCACAGTCTCGGAAGCAGGGCAAGCAATTGAGTAAAATTTTGATTGTGCAGCGCAAGGTTATCTAGATGTAACATTGTGTAACAGTGCTTGCATTGAAGCGCGCAAGCGTTGTTACACTCTTTACACTTGTAATAGTTTGTAACAACGCTTGCAAAAATCCCAGTCAGTATGTATAATTTAGAAACCGGTGCGAGAAAAATTTGATCGGCAAGCCGCTCGAGGAAAATTTGGGCTACCCTATAGGTCCCATATTCCGAACTCGAGAATCTTGGCTACCCTATAGGTCCCATATTCCGAACTCGAGAATCTTGGCTACCCTATAGGTCCAGATTTTTCTAAATCCTAATCTAAGATACATATTCTCAAAGCTCGATCTGGTCGGGCTATTTCTAAATCTACTTCTCCAATTGCTATTCTGGTCGACACAATAGTATAATTGTTATAATTATTATGTGGTCAAAATAACTTACACTTCAACTTCAACTTCAAACGTCGTCGCGTACCGCCTTTAGTATAATATGCCTAATATAAGACTTACTCCACAGCAAACTATAATTTATAATAATATCAATAATCCTATAATTCAATTTCTATGGGAACATTGTGGAGATCCTGACGGAGGTAACGTATGGAATTTTAGAAGAGTATATTCTTATTTTTCTTCTATGGCGGAATTTGAAATGCAGATTAATTTATACATTAAGGATCCGGAAGTGGCAGTATTGTTTAAGATAATGTTTGGTTAAAATTTATTATGATTGAACTTCATCTTAATACTCGCTCATTAAGCAAGGAACAGCGTAAAGAATTACTAGGGTGGGTTAATCTCACCCGTATGGGGAGGTATGGCAGGATAGATGTATTATGGAGTCGAGATGATTTACTATTAAGATTCTATCAAAATGAAGATGTGCTAGCCTTCAAGCTTAGATATGATTATGACAAACTTACCTCTATAATATGAATATGAATAAAGACTATGTTGCGGTTGCAATTATTCCAAGATTGAAGTATAATCTTGCATATATTACTTGGTTGAAGAATAATGTGAGTGAGCAGAATCAACTCTGGAAGATTGAGATTGATATGTTTGAGAGATACGCAGTCTATTTTAAAAATAAGGACGACTGTTATAAATTCAAATCTGTCTTTAGTTTGTAAGGATAAATCTATGTATCAAAACTTTAAGCAATGGTTCTTAGAGATAATGTTTCCAAAGACCTATGGAGGCATTTACATTCCTTTTTCGGAAGAAATGCAAAAGTGGGATAGAGTGAATGTTGAGATTATCTATTGGCTGATTAGGAATGCTGGAAACCCAGGTAGTGATTTTATTCTTTATCTACCATCATTTGCAGGTTGGCCGAGCGGGGTTAGGATTTTTGATAAACAAATCGCCACGATGTTTAAGTTGAGGTTTAAGATTGAGTAATTATCGAGTAAACCGAAAAAGATCTCCTACAGAATGGAAATACTCTGTAGTTACATACCCTGATGCGGTAACATATGAATGGCTCTATTTGAATTGCAATGACTCTTGGTTTGCTACAGAGTTAGATTGGCCGTTTACAACTAACAGAAGAAGAATTACATTTAAAGAAGCAGAAGATATGACTGTATTTAAATTAAGGTTTCCTACACAGAATGAGTAAGATTGTTATCCTACAAAGAGATATTCCTGTATGGACTAATGCCAGCTGGGTCGAAGCACACGATTACATAGTACCAAGAATGGAGAAATTTTGTTTTGACAGATTTGGTATATTTTGGGACTTCTGGGATTTGACTGAAGAGGAAATATATACTCCGGTGTTTGGACAATTACCGCACGCGATAGTCTTTGAGCGCGATATCGATGCAACAATTTTTGTGCTGAGTTTTAAATGAGAATCTATTATCGAGACCTTAATGATTGGCATAAAGCAGGCCAGGTTGGTAAAGTTGGTAGTTATGAAATAGGCCTAAAAAAAAATGGTGCATTGAACATATTGGTCCGATAGGATGTGGACTATGGGGAACATTTAGACCACCTAGGAGTAACATTTATACCCGGGCCGAGGGAATTGAATTTCTCCAGGATGAATATGCAACTGCTTTCTTATTGGTGTTTAAATGAGCGAATACGGTAATTGGATTGCGATTAGTGTCTGGGATGTTCTTCCCAAAGAAGGAATCGTTGTGAGTCACGCAATGGAACCATATCGTAAATGGTGCAAAGAAAATCTTGGACCACAATGGAACAGAAATAATAAGAACCTAGTATGGTGGAATGACCTAGCAGGCGTCTGGTATAAGATACATTTTAAGAAACCAGAAGATGCTGCGGCATTTATGCTAATGTCGGGTGGAAAAAAGGTGTATGAAGAAATATAAAGACTATATCCCGCTTCCAAATAGTGAAATGCATCGAGAAAAACATAAAGAGATTGTAGATTGGGTTCTTGCTAATGTGAAGGGACCAAAATGGTCTTGGAGTCGCAGCAGCTCGAAGATCTATAAGCGTGCACTCCGTCCTACAGTTAGACTTGGTGTTTGGTTACCTCCCGAAGATGCTCTAGCACTTAGATTGAAATTTGACATTAGGGACTTTGGGAAACATAATGGCTAAATTGATTTCTCCGGGCATAAGTGTTACAATAGTAGATGAGGATAGATGGGAAGTTATGGGAACCTATTATATAATTTCTGAAATAGCTCCCCGCGATAAAGAACGCTGGTACAAAGTTTGGGCTGGTAATGAAGCAGGTGAGTGGATCTTAACACAGGATGATAACCAATATTATTGTATTGGTCCTGGTGGTAATTTTAATATTTCGGAATCGCTGCTTATTATAATGAAACTAAAATTTCCCGATGCTGCCGAAGATATAATTAATATAGATATGATACTTACCCCGGTAAGACCCGTTTCCTTTATTACATTTCCGATAAAAATAAACAAAACCAAATAGTGAATACTGTGGATAGTGAAATTGACATGACAAATAAGTTCCGGCTCGAAGACGTTGGGACTGTCCGTGGCGGTACTTGGTATTCTCTCTGGGCCGACGGAGATATTTTGGATTGGATTCTGTATTATGATCCTAAAGAATGGGTCAATCACCATGCTCGTAATGTAACTATTTCCGAAAACATGTTGCTGATCTTGAGATTGAAATTTAGTGATCGCGAAATACGCAATCCTTATCTCGGTCTTTTTCCCACAGGCAATCTATTCTATAGTTGTAGTCCCGAAGGTGAAGCATATCGCCAACATGAGTTTATTATACAACAGGCTAAATCTAGAATTAAATAGGTAGATATTAAGTGTTGAAAAATAGCGTTTCGGCCTGTTCCACAGACAAGGTTCCGCGGAAGAAAAAGTATGTTCAGGAATGGTGGTCGATACCAGTTGGATACCAAATGAATATAGATTATGATATATGGTGCTTAGAAAGAAATATTCCTTATAAATGGGGATATGTAGAATACTGCTCAATTTATTGTTTAGAATTTCGATCTCCGGAAGATTTATTAGCATTTGAACTAACATTTAAAATATGATATTCCCAATTGATTACGATATGTATATTGGTGCCGAGCACTCAAAATGGCTCAAGGAAAGAAAAGTCAAATACAAAGTTCGTTGGAGTAATCACAACGATAATTATGTCTTGATTATCAACAACGAAGAAGATGCGGTTGCATTTAAATTAATGTCTGGAATGAAAAGTAGTGGCACAGGATTCGTCTTTGTCGATGTGAAATAATGATAGAAGTATTCTTTAACCCAAGTTGGTGGCGTGCAAGAAATGCAGATCCACTTGAATGGCTTTGCGATAATATTCCTAAGAGCGATTATCAATTTGGCCCAGGCTGGTCGTGGATAAATGGAAAGCAATACCCTGGATCAATCATCTTTAATACAGAACAAGATGCAATGGTCTTCAAACTGAAGTTTCCGGAGATAATCAAATATCTACAAACAGTTTAGTCAAAATTACATTTCCTAAATTTGAGAATCATTCTGATACTGTATTCTTCTATCGCAACTTAAACAAACAGTTGGATTTAGCAGGATATAAGTACAAGATAGATTATCATTACCATTGGAATGACACCGGGCAATATCTACCGGATTATATGGAGATTGAGTCCGATATGGCACTTGTGCTGATTCTTCGGTATGGATGTATACGTGTCACTTGACTGAGGTTATGATTGTTTGTATAATTAGTACATAAATTAGTTTAATAAGGAACTGCAATGAAGTAGATTTTGGATATTGTCACTAAAGAAGCTATCTTTCACTTTAATAAAGGCCATCTCGCGGATCCGTTGATTCCGATTTGGGTTATTAAAACCAAGGGCGAAACGCACTATATCAACCATATGACTGCGGATTGTCCGTGGAGTACGAAAGAAACTCCTGGCAATCCATCTACTAAGGGTAGTCTGAAGTTTAAGAACTGTAGAATTCAGATTGACGAAAACCTCGAAGCCACAATTACGAAAGCAGATAATGACATCTGAGATATTTATTAAACGAGTTATTTATTTTTGTAGATTTGCAATGGTAGCTGCGGTAGTATTGTTCATATATGCAATGTTCCAACTTCGTGAAGATACTATGAGTAGATATTCCCGACTAGATATCTTCACACAGCAATGTTCGTCTGCCGGAAATCATATGGAAGTGCATAATGATAGCAAAGGTATGCCGCACTACGGATGCTACGAAGGACCGAAAGCAAAGATGGTTAAGGAATTTGAATGAATTTAACCCGCGCGGATGTGGAACGCATCATCGAAAGTGTCTTAGAAAGACTCGACATTAAGGTCGAGGGCGAGAATTATTATTCTAACGAGCGTACTATTGTTTTATCATTAAACGGTAAAGAAATTACTAGAACTGTCTTGTTTTTAAACGAAAGATATAATGAATAAAGAACTTAAGACTTATATTGATTCTATGGACGATGAAGAGAAGTATAACTACCGGGCTACTCTGCAATTTCTGGAAAAAATTATCGATATTATCGGTGTCGCAACTATTTTGTTTATCTTTATGATCCCGAGCCTTTTTATTATTCTGGCAGGCACTGTTGGAGTGATATTTTTCTCACTTATAGGATCGACAGCGCGGTATGCTCGTATTTACATCGAGGAGAAGCTAAAGCTTCGATGATAAATAGTTGATGCAGTATCCATATAAAGATTATCTTTTTAAGACTCCCGAGGGTAACATAGCACTCGATGCTAATGTCCAGGTAGTAATCAATGCGATCAATACAAATCAAGTCATTCCTTACGGTGACTACGGTGGACCTAATGTCTATTACTTCCAGACATTCGAGAATGGATTAGGCAATTTGGTCTACACAATCTTCGATAAAACTACCACTCTTGGATTAGCAAGTTTTATGGTTCGTTACGGAACCGCTGCAACAATACGTCAGGTGTTGTTCCAGCCATTTCCACGCAGTCAAATCGACTTGCAATTTTTAATCCTACCTCATATTCCTACTGCAAGCTTCACACAAGGGACCGTTATTCCTTGATTTTTTTGTGTCGTTAGTGTATACTTTAATTTTAGAGAGTATAATAACAATGACAGTTTCACAGAATGTAATGGTCGATGTTGAATCTGATGGCCCGTGTCCCGGAATGCACAGTATGGTTTGCTTTGGAGCAGTTATCGTTGAAGCAGGTTTGCAAAGAACCTTCTATGCAGAATTAAAACCAATTTCAGAAATATATATTCCCGAAGCACTTGCTATCAGTGGTTTCAGCCGAGAACAATGTATGAAGTTTCCGGATCCCCGTGATGCAATGCAGAATTTTGAAATTTGGTTACAGAAAGAAATTCCAGATAAGCGCCCAATCTTCTGGTCAGATAACAACGGTTACGATTTTGCATTTATAAATTATTACTTTTGGCAACATCTCGGTAGAAATCCGTTTGGTTGGTCTTCGGCTAATCTAGGATCTTTTTATAAGGGTTTGAATAGAGATTTATATTCTACATTCAAGCACCTGCGTGAAACTAAGCACACTCACAATCCGGTGGATGATGCCAAGGGTAATGCAGAAGCACTTCTTAAAATGCTTCCTAAAATGAATAGGGTGTAATATGCCGAGACTTAAAAAATATACCCCAACCCCAGAGCAAATATTTGCTACCAATAGATGGGAAGAACTTTTTAGGCTTGCCAAAGAGGCCGGGTTTGACGACGATGCTCTTGCCTGTACTGAATTTAGTTTAATGCCATTCTTTGAATTGATTGTTGATCAATGTGCAAAGGTTGCCGAGGAACAATCGAGAGTATATTCCGATGGTAATCAGGGAAAAGGCGCGATGGATGCAGCATTTGCTATAAGAAATTATGGAAAGGTAATAGGTAATGAATCAGTTTGATAGAGAAAATCTTCAGTTTATTTTAGACACTAAAGGTAAAGATTTCGAAGACTGGCATAATAGCTTAACAGAAGATGAAAAATTATATGCCTTTAGTTTGCTTCAAACCTACAAAGAAGAGTTAAATTATAAATCAATTCTTGTTTCTGATTTACCTATCAATGACCTGTCTGAAGCAAAATTGGTTTTGAGTCAGTTTATCTAAGGAATTAAAATGTCATCAATGCATATCGAAGGTCCTTGGTTATCCACAATCTCAACAAAAAAGCGTTCAGAAAAGTTAACCAAGGCAAAGCAAGAAGAACTTGAACGTGACTGGCGGGAAAGAAATGTGCGTCTTAAAGAGATGCATCTTCCAAAAGAAACCTTTGAACAATTTTTAGATTGGGTTTATGGGCACGGCAAAAAAGAGAAAAGGCAAAAGAATGCCGGGAACTCGGTATCGAAAACCATTTACAAGAAGAATGAAAATATCACAGGGATTATCTCGGGTACTGAAAGCCCTAACAGGTTCCTGGCCAATAAAAATCCCCAAGATAAAGAAAATAACGTTCCGAAGAGCCTCGGCTCCTGGGTCACGGGTGCCGTCTCGTCCAAACCGTCGCCAACTTATACGGGCACGAAAATATTAGGCATTGCAACGATGCATAAAAGCAATCTCGTTCCGGTTTTTAGCGAAGAAGAAGCTATTGACATATCTAAAATGCGAAGAGGTTAAAAAAGGAGCTTAAAGCTCCTTTTTTTATTGGATAAAAAAATATTAAGTATTGTCTAAACTAAGCGTAAAACTAAAAGATCCAACAACTGCGCTGTTACTAGTCTGCACGATATTTCCTGTAAATGTGACATTCACGCTTTTATTTGGCTGGGCCGCTGCCGTGACGTCGCCGCCAAAGCTTCCTATAGATGTTGGGCTAAATTGACCGGTGCTTCCATTATTTGCGATTGCTGTTATTGTAAAGCTATACTGACTTGAGTAGTTGTATGATCCACCATTTGGTGTAATCCAGTATGTATTACCAGTTCCAGTGTGAATTGCTCCGCCACCTACAGATGATCCACCGTTGTCAATTACGCCAGTAGAGTCAAGTCTGATAAAACAATTGGTAGTAGCAGTCGGTGCGTTAGACATACGAGAGTTTACAATAATACCTTGTACAACTGGGTTATTTGTTACTCCACGAAATTCACCAATACGAATAGTGCCAGTTGATGGTACCGGTGTTGGATCAACGGGACTTTGTGTACCAGCTGGTGTATAGGCACCGCCAGCATAATACTCACTAAGTGAAATTGGATTTGAACCACCGAGCACAGATTGAATAGAACTCATTGATACATTAGTTACCGGGATTGATGTTGCCATAACTTATTTTCCTTCGAGTGTCTTAATACGTGCGTTAAGTTCCTTAATTGCTTCAATAAGCAATGGTACCAATTTTTCGTATTGAATAGTCATATAGTTTTCGCCAGATTTGCTTACGCCATTCTCGATGTCAAAAGGAGCACGCTTTACAGCTTCCGGAAGTACAGCCTGAACTTCATCGGCGAAAAGACCGACAATAGGTTCATTTCTGTTATAACCAAAACTTGCTGCTAATGCATTCGGTGTATAACGAATACCGTTTAAGGTATCAATCTTAGAAACCGCGTCTGCAAGTGGGGTCACATTTTCCTTAAGTCTACGATCCGAGAAGAATGCAGTAATGTCACCTGTTGCAGTAATTGTTCCGGTGACTGTAATGCCTGTTCCGCTAGTAACAACTACTGTAGAATCCCAAACTG
>Ga0116229_10001939_pt1 | contig 33102 bp, 31 predicted proteins | sample S1TSphgellanicum_3_FD_87313 | JGI IMG/M metagenome (GOLD analysis project Ga0116229, IMG submission 87313) | Host-associated microbial communities from peat moss isolated from Minnesota, USA - S1T2_Fc - Sphagnum magellanicum MG | ecosystem: Host-associated > Plants > Peat moss > Unclassified...
AAAAAAAAAATTTTTAGTTTATGGTTTTAAAAAAAAAAAGGTTTTTTGGTGGGTGGCAAATAAAAAAAAAAAAAAAATAAAAGGGGAGGTAAAAAAAATTTTAAAAAGTTTTTTTTTTTTTTTTTTTTTTTTTTTCAATTTTGTGGTGTAGCTGAAATGGCAATTATCCACATAAGATTTAGGCAAATTTGGCAACATGTTGAATATGATTTTTTTATTATTTAAAACCTTCTTTCTTTTGGGCTACATATTTGAACCATGTATCAAAATCTAGAATTTTAAGAAAAAAAGGTCAAACTATGGCTATGAAAATATTTTTTAAGCACTTGATTTTAACACTTTTATTTTTAATATTAGTTTTTGGCTGTGTATAAAAGCAAGAAAAGGGCTCACTCCCCCAATGCCCAAAGGTTGAACCATGTGGGGTTGGGAGAAGAATCTACCATAATCTCATATTGGAAATGGGTGCAAATCCATTTTTTTTTTCAGGCAACATTTCACCAAATTTTAACCTAAAAAAAATATGGCTTCCACTTATACAAAGGATTTTTCATGGAAAAAAATGACCCAAATTCATCAAATATTGAAAAATAATAATTCAAATTGCCAAATTCCAAAAATGGTGATTAATAACTTACATGTGACCTAAATTTTTTACAAGATGAGCAATCTCCTGCTCATCATCATCATCATCCTACCTACATAACGTAATGAAAACATATTTTTAAAGGTTTTCCCTTTTTTTTATTTGAAAAATTTCAATGGCAATGGATGTAAACAAAGGGTCATTACGGTTGATTGATGTCATGACCCAATTTCAACAACTTGCAATTTTAGATGCCGAGGTTTGAAAGGGTAGTAAATGTAGAATAATGACTAGATTTTGGGCAACACCTACCTCTTTCTTTGCTAACTAAAGTTTTCTCCATTTCCCAACTTAAGGAAAGTACTTTTTAATTCATTTCCACCTTCCTTAATGAAGGCATCCAAACATACTTTTTTGTGTATTAGTTACGTGGAAGAAAAATATTGGTGACCAACATAATACTTTATCATGTGTGAATCTCACAAGCAATTTCTAGTAGTCACCAAGTTTGACATCCAAGGGCTTAGGTTAGTGGCATTGACATGTGATTAGGTTATTGCCATGGATAACCAAAGTTGAATTTTTATTCATGGATATTGTGTTGGGGAGTCATCTCACATCCCTATTTTACTTTGTAGTTGAACATGTTTTGGAAGGATCCAATGCACATACTTTGACAAGGGTTAGATCATGAATACACTTTCCATTTACGGTGGTTTAATAGAATCAAAGGTACCCAACATGTTATTATGATTCCTTGTAGATGGTGTGGGTACATTTCAAGGGTGCTTGTCATTGAACTATAGTTAAGATTTGAGAGGTGCACACCCCCTTTACTTACTCACCAAGATCGATTGTATGGTAGACAAGACAAATTTGGTAGTCCAAACCCACTATTTTGCATGTGGTAACATACCTAGTAGAAGACTTATCCAATTCTTTTATTTTATTTTTAAAATTTTTTTGAAACACCATTAAGAATTTGACAAATGGCTCAAATCGTTGAAACAAAAAGGAAACAAGCTACTTCATAATATCAAGAGTAGATGGATCAATATGTTGAGTCCTTGATTAAACATGTACTTGAAGAATACCTTCCATTGAACTAATGAAAATGGCAATTTACTCATCTAACATTGAAATTTGAGACAAACAAGTAACTTGGACCAATTGTGCATGATGTCCAAGCGATGTTTTGATTGGGTTACTTGAATATAGTTCCTTTCTTCATTAAATTTTATCGATAGTTATGCATAATGTCCAAGCATGGGGATGTTATTCCTTGTATATTTTAAGAAGCACATGAAGTAAACATGTATTTTTGATGGGGGTATTATTATTATTATTTTCATTCTATCTTATAATTTTTTAATTTTTTAATATGCATAATTATTTGGCAAGCTATGTTTTTAATATTTGACTACAATCATCAAATATTGTAGTCAAATGTTTCACATCTTATTATTCGATATTTTCTAGAAGGTGATATATTTTATTAATTATTTAAAACAAACTCATTCAAAGTTTCAACATCAATACCATTCAAGTTGTAAAACATCTTAAGATCTTTACCCAAGTCCAACCTTCCTTTCATTTGAACTTCATCCAAGTCCAACCCCTGCGAAAAAGTATATTAGCATTCAACGGGGGATGAAACTCAGAAAACCATCCATTTGGTGATGAACTGAGTTTCATCCTGTCGTTCCTTTTTCCTAAGCGCCTCCTCTGCTGCTACATATATTTTCACTGCTCCTAACTGTACAACTACTATAGTTAGTCTCGAACCTTGTGCATTAAATGCCGAGTATCAGCATTTCATACTGAGATTTATTCCTGTAGTTCCTTTTTCCTAAGCGCCTCCTCTGCTATGCCTCCCTTGCTGCTACATATATTTTCACTGCTCCTAACTGTACAACTACTATAGTTAGTCTCGAACCTTGTGCATTAATGCTGAGTATCAGCATTTCATACTGAGATTTATTAAAATGTCTTTACTTTGCAGATACCACTGAAAGAGGGGATAGAGGGTGGAAGGAGGCCCAAAGACAGGGTTCAGACTTCAGACAGGGTTACTTTATGGATAACTCTAATATTTAGACTCTTACTCTGGGAGAATCTTCAAAACTAGTTTTTTCTTACTTATTCAGACAGGTTCTAAAAACATGTCACCATTTAATGCTAAATCCCTCTTGAGATGCTAATAACAAATGATGCAACATCAGAAAATTGAAATAAATATTTGCTCCTCCAAAGAGGAAGTGGATTCTCAAAGTAGAAACTCAAGGAGCAATAAGATGAGAACCAATATCAGGCTCAAACTCCAAGCACAAAATCAATGTGTCATGCTTATTTCCAAAAGAAGCTTCAAAGAGTAACCTTTGTTCTCCAAAAAGAATGCTAAACTCACAATTTAGATACAAACAATTATATGGAACTCAAAATTCTTGAGAAGTTTCAAAACTCACTACCTTATTTACAATTGCACAGATACAACATTGAAATACAAATAGTATGTGCATATCATGGCATGAATGTTTTTACCATAGTATTGATTTCTTAAGCTTTCTAAAGTTTTCGGTTATTGCTAAATCCAAGAAATGGCAATGAGAGCCCTTAAAACAAGTACAATACAACCCAGGAATGAGTGATCAAAAGTCTGTAACCAAATTGACGGAAGCTTTGTCAAATTTGCATTGCAAGAAATTCAAGGACCATGCGACACAGATACCCATTAAGAATCTATTTTGAAAAAAGCCCAATTGTTCTGACAGGGAACATTAGCCTCTTCCAACCCAAAGCTTCTGTAGATAGATTGCATCAGCAGCATTCTTGATGTGAACCAGTGCAAAACAATGTGCAAAAACCCAAAATATCTGGACAGTGCAGAATTGTCACAAGCACATGTTCCGGAACACCATCCATGCTTTTGCAAATGTCTCCAAGCCAGGAGAAATGATGCAGCAAATTGTTACTGCATGCAAACATATATACATACAATCGTGGGCTGTTCCTGACATCCATGCCTCAGAAAATCCACTTGTAGAAGAAGAATTCTGATTCCAATGCAAAACAGACCAAGAGACCTCATACATCATAGCTAATACAATTTGAGAACCCACAAATGAAACCCAAGTTCTTGGTGAAACTGTACACCTGAAGACATCATCATAATGCATCAAAGAACATATCCTCTGTAGAAGCTCCATAAGCCAGTGATTGCATGTCTGGAGCTATTTCTTCTGAATCCTTCCACTCACCATCATTGCCTCCATCAATTGGAATCCTTTCAACACTTTTGCTTTTCTGCAATGCCAAAGCAATCCAGATAGTTCAACTACACACTCAGTATATAGAATCAATGTCAGGAAGCCTTCAGTAAGAACAGACTTTACATCAATAACTGTTGACTGTGAAGGTCATACTGACTTTCAAAACAGATATGAGCAAACACCACATGCAATGTCAATCACCTCTTCACCCATGAGAGACTGAATGGCTCCACGGGCAGCATGAACACGCCCCAGCAAACGCCACAAAAAGTTGTAGTCTTGCTTAAATCCTTCAGCTGTTGCGAGTTCCTTCTTTGCCTACAGAGACGGAAGCAGACCCATGTCCATGAAAGTCATCTCTCAAAAGAACTGAACACTTATTTGAGGAGCCCAGTTAGAGCTTGCTTTGGTCCTTAAAACTAAATTACTGACACCTGCAACCGTGCACCTTTGGCATCAAAAACCACTCAGAGCCTCCATACCTCCAAAAGAAGTTCAAAGTTGCTTGTGCCTGTTGATTCTCTTGTAGCCACTTCTGTGTGTTGCATAATGAGCAACAAAGCACGCTCATATGCAGCCATTGGAATTACAAAGAGTTCCTTCTCCACATAACATGTCTGCTCCCTGTAATCCCCACCTCAATATGATCTGAATTCATAAGGAATCCCATGATCATTGCAGAGGGGAAGAAAGAAAGCGAAAATGTGATAGTCAGTTGTTCTTGACAAAGATAATTTTACTTGATTTTCTCACAGAACACTCCCCAAAGTTCATGAGAACTAAAAACAATGACAACCAGTAGCCCCTGGAATTTGGGAGTTACCTCACAGGTTGGAGGCAGCTAGAGGCAGCATCCAATTGTCCAAGCTCACGCAGTGCAGTTCCTTTCATAAGACTGCAGAGTGCAGACTCATCATCCCCTTCTTCTTCTTCCTCCACCTCCTCCTCCTCCTCTTCTTCCTCCTGTAATCAACAGTACAGCTACTTTACAACACACTTTTGTGGCATATGTTGACTCCAAATATCTGGTCAGGCCAAATTATTTGCATCAAAGTATCAAAGGTGATCAACAATTTGTTACCCCACAGCTCACCCTGCCAGATTTTGACCATGATCATGACTGCTCCTTAATCAACCCAATACCCATAACAGTATGAATAAAGCTGTCAACCAAAACTAGAACTCTGGCAACAAGGAAATACCTCATCCACTATTGGTTCCAAACTCTCTTGTTGGGTGTCATCCTCCTCTTTCACATTGTCATTTGACTCTGAAGATGGTGATATTGCCTCCGCCTCTTCAATGATGTGCACAATGCCTTCCAGCTTATCGGGTGGCATCTACTGACACAAAAAAGGATGGCATGATTCAAGAATTGAAAAACAAACAGATGCTACTATGCAGGAACTCATCTCTGGATATGTCCTGCTGAAAAGCCTTGTGGCTATAGCAGCAGCTATCATGCAAGAGGCACTAATATCTGGATACATCCTGCTGTAGCAACAAAGTGCTGTTCAGTTCCTCCATTTCTATTCTAAACCCAAGAGGATATCTAGTCAGGCTTGTGAAGCAAACACATGTAAAACTGACCATATTTTTGAATCCCAAACCTATATTAAACTTGTAGAAACTATTACCTGGGGGAAGGAATTCCAGAGATAGAGAAACTCAACACCACAAATTTTCCCTTGCAAGCTTATAACCCCTGCTTCAGTGTCCAGGGCATGGTCCTTCACCTTCACAGAGCTCAAAATTACAGATTCATTCCAACCTGAACACATAGACATTTTATATCGTGGAGCTGCTGCATCAACCGCATAGTAGTCTATGAACCCAATATCATCTCAATGTGCCAAGATCCCCCAACTAAGACAGAGCTTGATCCCTCTTGCTGAAATCAACTCCAACAACAGAAACAACGAACTGGGTACACTGTGTAGAGATACTGTGTGACCACCAATGAAAACTGATGAATGCAATGATGTGTTCTGACAGATGATCAAACAACAGCAACAGAAATCACAGCTCAAGTGCAAATGACTTACTTTCCTTGAAGCATATTGCTCTTCAGCCAACACACGGCCTGAGAGAGTTCCTCTCATGAGCCCTTGTACCTACAAAAGATTGAGCATTCATCACCTATATGGACATCCACATGCAATAATATCTGAACTCTGTAGTAACCTTGAAAACCCACTGCAAGAAGAAGACATGGTGTCTTTAAGATACAAGAGACAATAAATGTCATTTACAGAATTGGCAAGTAGGTCTAGTTTCAATCATACCTTGGAAAAATGCAAAGAAGCAGCCTTGGCCTCCCCTCGCATTGCAAGACAAACACCCTACAACATACAGTATGGGACCACTCATTCTTAGAATAGTTAGCCATCAAGAGACACACATATACAGATCCACATGCCAAAAAAGTAAATAAAAGTTTGAAAGAAATACATGTCAGCCAGAAAGAAGGGTCCAAACTGGGCATAGGCACTGAGGCAGACAAAGGAACTGCGGAAAAGAGGAGGGATGTTAAACAAAAACAATCAGTAGAGAAGAACCCACATGCAGATATGCAAAGAAGGAACGTGACCACACACTGTCCTGCTCCAGCTCTTCCCAGTACTTCTCTGCAGCACCCCACTGGCCAGATCCAAAAGTCCTGGTCACTTGGTTGTCAGTAAAAGTGGACCTATTCTCTCAAAGACTCAAGATGACAACAATACCAGAAAACAAAAAGGGGTTTCAGAAAACCTTTCCTTACTGATGATGTGATCCTCACAGACATCCAGAGTCTCACTCAAACAAGGGGGGGGGTTAGAGTTAATGCAGGCTATATGACGTAGGCAATCTACACCTAAACCTAGGTGCTGTAGGGACTCAAAAAAGAAAAATCTAGAGAAGAAACTGTCTACCTCCAGCTGCATCATGTGGCTCAATCCAAGCTCATAAACCCAGGCATGTCGAAGCTTGAAGAACTTTGACTCCGGTGGTAACTTTAAGCCCTGAAATTACCATATACGACACTGGAAAAGTGAGTAGTAGCAGCAGCAGCAGGCACCCAAGAAGGCCATCAACTGAATCAAGCCAAGGACAATAAGCTTGGCATAGATGTAGCATGCATACCTGCAAAGTGACCCACATGCACATCAGAGATACAAAGCAAAACTGAGTGGGCATTTACCTCCTCGAGTTTCATGAAATAGTCCAATGAACTTGACAAATCCTGCTTCAGTCTTTGCAAACGGCCTCTATAAAAGCTGCAGCCACCAAGTACCCATTAACAACTTTAGATTATACTTCTGGAGTTTCTGAGGTACAAACTTCCACTGTGAAACAGGTCTAGTTCACTAGCCACAAGTCAGGAGCAATGCCTGAAAAAGCTGCCTGACAAATCACAAATTAGATCAAACAGACACACTACCTCAAGAAAAAACTCCCATGATACGTGTCTTGCATAAAGGCGAGCACCCTCTCAGCACTTGCAACGTGCTCTTCTCGTTCCTACAGTTTACAAGAAGGGGAAAAACAACTGTACAAGGAATATAGACTAGCACAAAGGACAAAGAAACCACCACACAAAGAGCAATCGCAGTGTAGCCAACTGCACATTGCAATAAAATCTGGAAATTTGGTAAGGAAACTTGAGTGTCCAAGTTGGGTACCCAAGTGCCCAAAATGACCTTACCTGAGGTATTGAGAAGAATGAAGGTAGGATTACGTGATATGAGAGCAGTAAACTGACCATATCCCATGGCCACAAAAAAGATGTCAGTCATTCTTATTAGCATACTAGGTATATGTCTTCACTTAGGACATCAACAGGCCTGAGGGTCTCTATACTTCAGTTGCTTTGAACTACAGGATGATCTTTCTGGTAGCTTGAAGTTAAAAAATCTAACCCTTGCCTATATTGCAGGCCAAATTGTCTAGGAACAAACAAAAAAGGCACCAGAGATCTGAGCTTTGCATGAGATGCATAATGGTTCATTTCAATCGTTTCCAGGACTGCAGAATCTGAGAATTATGTAAGTCTGAGAATTAAGGACAGATGGCAAGAACATCAAATGTGAGTCATAGTGGTGCCCAAGAGAAGTTCAGGTATATACACTCCAGCAACAGGAGCTCGAAGCCCACCACCTCGCAGGCTTTCATCAATGGATGACAAGCCGGCAACTCGGTCACAAGGAAATCCCAACACAGAGAGGAGTCGTAGCAATCTGGGAGGTAATAAGGATATTGCCAAACTGAAGCCTCCAAACCCTAATTTCACTGCACCAACGTCATGTTCGCTCCTGCTGGCACGTTGCTGTTGCAAACATAAAGAAAGCGGGGCCCTTTAGCAACTATTCCCAGTCCTGAGGACAATCCCCAAAACCAAATCTTCCATCAACAGTAGTAAGTTACAAAAACCAATGTCAGCATCGAAAACCCTGACTCTGGGAATGGTTGCTGTAAAGAGATTGAACCTGCCGTTGAAGAATGCCATTGCAGTGTTTGTAACCACGGATGGCCTTCCGTATCAACAAGGCTGCCTGCAGGAAACCAGGTTTAACCAGAGAAAATCCTCTTCCAACTTGCAGTGAAACAAGACAGTGATGGGGAGACCAGAGACAAAGGTGCACATGAAGAATTGATTACTCCTGCATTCTGAAACTAACTAATCAAAGGAATGCCAGTAAAATCCTCTCAAAAGTTTAATGAATTCCATAGAAGATCTGATGATATCAAAGTTGATGGATGAAATGGAATGTACTCACCCGGAAAAAGGCAGCCATTGATTCCTCAAAGAAGCACAGGATTGCTGACAAGTAAGTTGCCTCCGCTTCAATGATGCGGCTGAAATGCCAACAGAGGATCAGAAACTAGAATGAATGAGTGAGGGAGGGTTCCACCACTCAATGAAGCACACCTACTTCACATCAAGCCATTATTCAATATACATAATGTTGCCATAATAGAGAAAAAATGTCACAGATCCTAGGGTTGGTCACTGGCAACTGGAAACAGATGAAAATCACCAGCTGAGCTCCTCCTCAGTCACATCATCGGCCTTTGGAGAGGCAGCACCAAAGTAGCCCATTCCCCAAGTCGCAATGCTTTGGACCCAACCCTGTTTAGGAATGTGTTCTCCTGCCATGGTAGCAGCATCATTCAACATCTCCATCGCTTGCTTCCTGCATTACTTGCCACCCCCCTCCCACAGCATTTCTCCTTCAAAACATTCCACTTCAAAGCTAAACCAAATACAAAACTTTTCACCAGATAGGTGTGCTAATTTTAGTCAAACCCAAAATCATCAAACCCCTGATGTCACAAGATACAACAAGCCTGCAGCAAGGAGACAGAGACAAAAAGTGACCTAACCCAGTCAGTCAGTCAGTAGTCACCTGTCTTCCTCAGCACCTGAAATGCCAGCCTTTGCAAAGAGAACAACAGCATGGCAGTGTGTGAAGACTGGGACTCCCCCTTTGTCTCTTGTCTTGACTCTTTCCTCTATGAACTCCTCAGCTTCATCGAATTTCCCCTGCAGAAAAAGCCTAATCCCACAATTCCCAGCCACTACTAGTAAGAAAAAGCTTCCACAACCCTTACTCTCCTCTCTGAGCATTGATGAGCTAGAAAAAAAAACCCCGAACCCTAATCACTAACTTTCTTCCAAAGGTAAGTGAATTCCTTCCACAGCATACTCAAATCCTACATTCAAGGTGTTTTTGCTATCCTTCTTCGTTCGTCACATGTGTGTTCCCATTGAAGCCCAGCATCATCCAGAAACCCATCAAACAACTAAGCCCATTTGTTTCCCCATTTACTCCAAAATTGCAAAACTATCTAACAATTTCACAAAATTCTCCAAATTTTCACAAGGTGATTCAAACACTTCTTCCATCAAGCTTTTTCCAGCAATAATTACCTACACAATAGCTCATAATCCTTTCAAACCTAATTTTTCAAACTTCACCCATCACAGCTGCTACAAAGGGATGTATATCTATGCAACTAAGGAAGCCAACAAGCTCTCCGCTGAAAGCATGGCAAAGAGTTCATCCCCACACCTTCTTCTTCCTTCACACAATTGCTACTACATTACACTAGGGGGAAAAAAAATCTTCACAAGCAGAACTCTTAAGGAAGCTAACTGACCACTTGGGGGAAAACATGGAAGGAAAAAAAGGGAGGTGGTTGGGTTGGGAAGGAAGAAGGCAAAAGGAGAAAAGAAGGCCACAGAGAAAATCCCCAAAAAAAAAGAGCAACCCAAGATCGATCTCGTTTATACCTTAGAGCTTGCTCTGCTTCATCACAAGCACAAGCCACTGCACTCCTCTCGACGACCACTTCTGCCATATCTTGGATGGGTCACCTTCCCTCAATTCTCTTCACCTTCTTTCTTCTTCACTCCTCAGGTGCGATTGCTGTGGGTGGGGATCGAGAGGAAGGTGAGCAAGCTCCAACAGTTCGCACACAAGAGAAGAGAGAGACTGAGAAGAAGAGAGAGAGAGAGCATGGCAGCTGGTGCATACGCCGTATTAAAATACGTACTCTTGTACAATACAAAAAACCCTAATACGATTGAGTAGAGTACCTTGTATGTATGTATGTATGTATATAGTTTCGTACTTCATATCTAGTTTATAGCCATATTTGGCTAAATCTTCCTGAGGATGATTTGCCACTTTTTTGGGACATCTTCCTATGGATGATCACCACTTTGGCTACAAAAAAAAAATTGTTTAAAAAAAACAACTGCTCCCTGGCACCAGGCTTCTTGACCATTTTGTAGTATAATACGTCTTTTGGTGTATATATACATGCAATAAGTGTGAGGAAAAAGTATGATGAGAAAAAAAGGTTTTTTTTTCATTACTCTAATAATTTAGAGTATTTCCATTTATATTTAGTATTTACCTCTACTATTTACTAATTAGAACTACAGTAGTACCTTGGCAGCCTAATTCCATTATTTTCGGAGATGTTGAAATTTTCGAAAAATTATTATTTTTTTGAACAACAATGAAAATTCAAAGCAAAAATAAAGAGTATTTTTTTAAAAAATTAGAAATAAAAGAGTCAATAAATTATGTTTTTGGTTTTTTTTTTTTTTTTTGGATGTGTCATTTTGTGCAAATAATGCAACATCTGGAAAGTTTGAGTAACGTAAAAATATAAACCAAAAGATAATAGAGTTGTCTGTAAAGTCAGGAAAACACAACACCAAAACCCTGAGTTTGATCCAAAACCGCATGAGATTCAAAAAACAACATACAAAAAAGAACATTATTAGCATTCAAGGGGGTGGTGCATTTTACCAATTTTTTGTGCTAAAAGTGAGCTTCATTCTGTTTTGACATTCTCTTTTCATTTTCTTGAGCTCCTCCACTGCTGCTACATATATTTTCACCGCTCCCTGCATGTGCGACAACTGTAATTTCCTCGAACCTTGTGCATTACTAACGTTTCAGCATTTCATACCCAGATTTAATAAAATTTCGTGGCTTTGTGGCCCAAACCAGAGACAGGGTGACTTTAAGGAAAACTTTAATAATGAATGATGAGATCCTACCCCCACCCTCCCTACTTTTTTTTTGTGTATTCTTTGTTCAAATGATGTGAACTTGGCAAGGTTTTTACTAGGTACCATGTAAAGAAAACCCGATGATCTTTGTGAAAGAAAAGAATGAAAAAAAATCCCAACAAGCTATCTTCTTTCTTCCAAGGTGCTCAGATGGCTTGTAAGGTGTTCAAGGGGTTGTATTGACACCCACAAATTTAATTTTTGTAGTATTTTGGGTACTTGATTTCTTGCTTCTACATGGGTATGGTTTTTTTCACAATCCTTTTAATTTTTAATAAAAAAATTAAGGTCTTTTTTTTGGGTCCTTTCACCTTCCAAGTTCCAGCATCTTTCTTGTGAGGTTGGCCTCTTTTGGGTGGTGGGGGTGGAGGGTGGGGAAGGTTGTGATTATTGGTGTCAGAAGAAGGTTGGTGAGAGCACAAACAAAGGGTGTTGGGCCCCCTTTCATAAGGGGGCCTAACATGACAAAGGCCCCTTTCATAGGGGGCCCAACATGGCAAGGCTTGTTGTGTTCCAAGGCCTATTCCAAAGTGTGACTAGTTTTCTCATCATCAATCCACATAAAAACAAACACCGACATAACCCAAACAATAAATTAAAAAATGAAGCTTAGAAATGATTGCCCATCTGACCTAAGAAAGAGCTTGTAAAATCATCAGAATATAAGCACCCCAATACCAGTTACATTCAAAATATTAGTGGGGATGCTATGGCTTTCATGAGTTGATATTGGTAATATTGTTAACCCAGAAGAAGGGAAAAAAAAAACCCCCCAATGTTTGCCACAAGACTAAGAGCATCTCCACCTGTGCTCAGTATGTCACTCCAGACAGTACAATCTATTGTGAAAAAGTCAAAATGTGCTGGTTTAGCTCCGGAAATTGGTTTTTCTGCACCAAATTTGTGCAGCTTGCCGTGGCTGGTAAAAGGTACAACACAATTGTGCACCTCCAAAAAAAAGTGTAATAAATTGGACCTGACTGCGGCTCAGTATTTCTGATTGGTCGATCATAATGATTGGTCCAGGTGGTTTGCTATTAGTAGTTCTCACGTATATGCAGTTCCAGTCACAGTTTTATAGGTGGGGTTGTCAAAAAAAAAAGGCAGCTAAACTTAGACATTTAATTTTATTATCCAGAGCGACATACTGAGCAGCAGTGGAGATGCTCTAATGCACATGGCACTAATCTTATTGCGACTTTTAATGAAAAGTTCCTTTATTGGCTCTGCCTTGTAATGCAGGGATATTGTGTTCAGAATAATTATAGAGTATAGTAGCTTCAAGGGATTTTGCCTCCTAGAAACTAGGTGAGATGATTCATCTGAATTTGGTTGTAAAAAGATTCACATTCATCTTTTAAACTTTTTACTTTCTTTGCCACCAGCCTCAAGTGACCTTGTCACCAATCCATACCTCACAAAACTAAATATGAAACTACTTTCTTCAAAAATGACTATGGCACTCATCATACACAAAAATTCATATAATTCTTCCAAAATGTGGCAATGTGATTGAAAACATTCAAATACACATGTCATGACAAGCATTTTTTTTTTGGTTTGAAAATTAGCACAAATGTGAAAAATAAATATAAAAAGGGATTTTTCTCTTTTTTTTCGAGAAAAAATCATTAAATTTGAAAAAAAAAAAAATCATGTTATGGCATTTCCCTAGTGGTTTTGGTTTGGTAACAATTTTTTTAAATGTTTAGAAAAGTTCCTAGAACATGTCATCATTTAATGTGAAATCTCTTTTGGGTTCCTCATGACTAATGTGATATTAAAAAATGAGAAAAAAAAAATCATGACAATTTTTCTTTTACAACAACGTGATGATATACATTACAATAGATTTATTTTTTATTTTCCCCCCAACTTATGACCAATTTATCATACAATTTCAATTGTTGATATTAAATTAATGGCAAGGCCATTGTGTATAGCACACCTTGTTAGGATTGTCTCAAGCACTAATTGAGTTTGCACTTTAAGGAAAATCAAGTTTTCAAGCTGGCTTTTCATTTGAACCTTCTTACCAATTTTATGAATATACATCATGTTGTGATTAACATGTTTCCTTGTTAAAGTGTTATCATGAATGAACAAGTTCCAAATGAATTTCAAAAACCATGTCCACTAATCGAGATGAAAAAACCTTACTAGGAGTTCCAATTTTCAGAGATGGAGGAAAATTTGAACCAGTGTGAGACTTGTAAAACCATTACTGCAAGCCTCACAGCAAGAAGCAGCATGAGTTGCCCACAAAATTACAAATGATTTGGAGTTCATAATACCGTATCTGATCTTCCCTGAAAAACAGACAGACACTTTTGCAACCACCAGATTCCAAATGTTAACGACATTTTGGAAACTACCCAATTACTTGATTTCTTCTGAATCCTAACGAGCTCTTTCCTGCCCCCAAGAAAAATAGGGGAGGAAAAAAAATAATTCCCTTCACAGCAATGAAGTGTCTTGAATCTTAATAGTCCTCAACTTTATCTCACAGAACAACAGTAAAGGCAGTAGTAGTAGAGGAAAGAAAAAACAAGCACAGCAAGAATCAGTGCAGACAGGGGAGCTAGGTTTAGGGTTTAGACATACCCGAAGTCTAAAATGTGGGTGTCACTCTCAAACAACCTACTACTACCTCCCACCTGTGGTTTTCCTCATGAACTACAATATTTTGAACTAGTGCCCACCATGGTTTTCCTCATCTACAATATTGAACAAGAACAGACCATTGTCATCACAGTCGGAGGGAAGCTGTTCTGATCAATGCAGATATCAGGTGTAAAGAATCTTTTACTAATTGGCTAGAAATTGGAGCACCTTTTGCATTAATTGGTTATGACCCGTGCTCCCATCTTTTCTTCTTTGTTGATTTTGTCCTGCTCTTTGACAACGCAACCATCTAGAGTGCTGATTCTCTTGCCAATTTTCTTCTGCAAGTCATAGAACCTATTTGCCTTGGGGGTTCTGTGTCACTAAACATCCTATCACTCTGTTGTGCTAGCTTCAATAACTGGTACTAATAACCAAACATCTACTGGACCATACCCAGGCTGACCACATACCAAATGATGATGTGTCGCAATTTGAGTTGAGGGCAGTTGAGGGGGAGGGGAAAGAAGATGGGTATCTTCAAAATCATGCGGAAACAACCTTTTCACAATCACTTCTGTATTTAGTACCTTTTTCCCAGCTCAGACATGTCCAGGTTTAGGGTTTAGACTTGGATGGCTTGGACTTTTCCTTTATATCCTTGGTCTCTGCACCATCCAACCAACTCCTCTTGATCTGCAATAGGTTCAAATAATAAAAACTTATCAGATTCTTTACACAGATGGTATTCACCAATACAGAGGTTCCAAAACAACACAGACCAAAAAAACAAGGGGTGTGCCCAGGTGTAGCTGGGAATGATGATGCGAGGTCCTTTCATTGGGATCACTTTCATGTCCAGGTAGAACATGACATACCATCAAATGCTTCAAGGAAACCAGTAATGACAGAGTTTTTCCTGGTTTAATTCATCTCTGCCCCATCAAGGACCAATGGCAGTGCCTTTCCCAATGCATTCATTCTGTAGTCACTAGCAGCACAAGAAAGTACGGTATCAGCTTTCTTGGTGTTTTGACATGATGGACCCCTCTTACAAAGCAACAAAATCCAATGGGTTCACTCATTGCTTCACTGTGTAAAACAAAAGACACATGATAAAGCAGTTTGTTGACCTAATAAAGTGCGGCAACTGTATAATAACCCTGATAGCCCTAACCCTAACCATAATAGAGTGGAAGACAAACCAATTACCTTTCATTATCCTGAGACTTCATAACGACATTGCTTGTGGATTTGTCAAGAGAGTTTACATCTGCAACACAAACAGCACCAGCAGCAAGTTCAGAACCCTGATGAGCGGAATTTCTTCATACCAACAACAGAAGAAGCCAAGCCACATATAACTTGCAAAGGAGTTCACACAGATAGACAATCAATACAATTCTAATGAAACCCAGCATGATTCTTTGTAAGCACCACTGTGACTGAGACAAGCCCTTGGCATTGTATGGGCAGGAGAGGGCGAGATGGAGATAGAGAAGACGATAAAATGAGGACCTTGGGTAATGATGTGGGGATCCACCTGAGCATTGGGAATACCAGTGTTTGACAATGGAGCTTGGTTCAGAGATGATGATGATGATGATGATGATGATGATGATGTACTACTACTACTACTGCCTGCTGGGGTGGTGGATTTATGTACTTCTCCAATATGCAGCTCTGAATAACATTCCTCACTCTTGCTGAATTGGATAGCACTTGATGTGCCACGCTTTTCATTGGCCATGTTTTGTAACAACTGTTGCTGTGCAGCTGAGTTATCCAGACCTCCTCCCACGTCCATATCTGAGGTTTGCAGCCTGTGCTGAGGCATCTGTGTTTGTTGGATGTTGGCTTCTAAGCTCTCTTGAATGGCAGGTGGTGCAGCCTGACCTTCAGTAAGGAGTTCTGTTTCAGGCAAATGTCTTAGATTGATCACTGTGAAAGTTGGGTGCCCCATTGACTCAAAATATGGAGCACCAAAGAGCTGATTGCTACCATCTTCTAGATTCTCTTTGAATGCATGAGCATCTGCCTCCAAGTCCTGATGCTGGATGATGATAGTCTTGTTAGACTGTTGTTGTCTTGGCCGCTGCTGAAAGTGCACCTCAAAGTCAATGATAAGGCTTCCGGCCCTTTTGCTCTGAATGTGTACATCGCCAATACTGACCTCAGCTCTGTCTGCAACGCTTTGTCTGAAAGCCCCTTCAAACTCATCATTAAAATCAGACATTTGTCCATTGGGAAATGAAACTGAGGCATCCACCACAACTGTTGTCATGTGTCTGAGCTGACCACTAACTTCGACATCGCTTCTTCCTGCAGGAGTGTTGAGGACCCACCACTCACATGGATATCTATGATGCAACAAATGCTTGATAGTCTCAGAGTCCACAACATCATCACAGATGTTGTCAATGGGAATATGCCATTTCCCATAGTTTTTGGTTATATCCTTAGGTGCAAGTTTCTCTAAGAGCCTGTTCACCTCATGTCCTCGACGCTTGTCTGCACACATCATTGCAAGGCACTCGAGTGCACGATGAGCTACTGCACTAGTTCCATTGGTGTCAAGGGCAATGCCTGCTAATCGGTAGACAACCCCTAGCTTCAGAGCAATCTCTACAGTTGCACTACTGAGTCGAATCAGGCGCAGCAACAACATAAGGGTGCATATCTGTGGGTCAGTCCCAGCATGCCCTGCGGCATACAATGGGACATTCAAATCAAGGAAGGACACCAAAGTTGAAACCAACTCCTCAGAGACTATACAATCGGCTATGTCTGGATGGTTGGCGATGGAATGAATCAATAGAATTGCTGGCTGAGCAAGAGCACGACGCTCACTAGCATAATTGCCACTGATGAAATCATAGACAGGTAAGAAAATGTCGATATTTGACTGGCCAGAAAGCAGGTATGGCCTTGCTTTGAAGAGCAAGAGTAGAGCAAGTAACAGTCGTCTCCTATCATCAAAATCAAATACTTCCGCATAAGCCCCAATTGCCACAGCCTTGCGAATCTCGCAAAGGAAACGCCCCTCAAGAATGCTGCCAAAATCATAACCTGGGTCTCTTATGAATTGATCAACAAAGAAACCCCCTAGGTACATCTCCCGTGCATAACCATCTTCTCTGTCATCCCTGTACATTGCTTGGCTCTCATCATCAGAAATGGTGACGAGTATCCAACGCAGAAACATGGGTTGTGGTGATTGTACCAATGACCATGCTGGCAGACTTGACAAATCCTGTTCCATTACAGTATCTCCCACTTTGAAAGCCTCATCCATAAGTATTTGCCTTACACATTGCCGTCTGCCATCATCCCACACAAGGCGGGGGGATTGATAATTCCCGTCATACATTTTGCAAGCCTCTATTGGGTCTCGTGCCAAGGTGGATAAAAGGTCTACAGGTAGCAGGAGAAGAAGTGTACGGATGACGACAGCTGCCTGATTCTTGTCCATATTGACAGGGTCAAGTATACTCATCAGCTCATACATATCTGTAGCCTCCCCTATCCCTTCATCATAATTCGTATGGCCGTTGGCAGGCCCATTTGCCAACCTCTTCAGGAGGGCCAGATCCTCAATGAGCTTTGTTCGACAAGTGACCCCACTACCTGCTAACAAGAGCTGCCCAAGAGTTTTAGCAGCTAATACTCGTCCTGTGGTAGTTGCAGAGAAACATTGCAAATTTCTAGGTCTTGTCTCTGCTGCAGCCACCCCAGTTGTAAGATCTGGTAGACCCATGTTGCAAAAGATGGCCAACAAGGGCAATAGCAGCCCAGTGCTTGCAAAGACATTAGTGGCTTCAACTGTTGCAGGGATCTGCTCACTCAGCATGTGCAACACATTGAGGGTGGTGACAAGAATATCTTCCACTCCTTCCTCTTGCAGTCTGGTCACACATTCCCAAAGCTGACCTGCCAGTGTACTGATAAGATCAGATTGTAGCACAGATTCTCGTCCTGAGTCATCTGCAATCAATACTTTCGTAATGGTAGCAATCTCAATCAGTACTTTTGGCATGCTTTTGCCTGCCAAAGAAATTTTCGACAGCACCAGGGGCTGGACACATCCAATCAAATCAAGCCTGCCAGACTTTGCTGCATATCTCAGGCACTCACGCAGTGCAGTGAGAACGGTCAAGTACTCATTGATGCTGGTTTGATTATCAACTTCCTCCTCACTTGGGTCAGTGGTGTCATCTGCTGCTGCCTCAACTCCCATGTGCACAAGTGGATTGAGGACATGAAGATTGATCTCCAGATAGTCCAACATAGCATCCAGAAAGACATGACCAGTTGGTAGACCAAAGGCCTCCCACCTCTCGGAGGTGAACCCATTCACAAACAAACCACCCAAGATGATTTCATCCTTGAGACAATCATACTGGAAGCCCTGCAACCATTCCAGTTCATTATCATCCATCACACCACTCCCAGAAGCCAGAACAGCTTGGTGCAGCTCCAACCGTTCAATGACCCGCATGTGGAGCTCTGCCCGAACATCCAAGTTCCAAATGGCCAATGGCTGTCGGAGATCAGAACTAGCCATGGTCATAAACTTGTCTGGACCCTCAGTTTGCTCGAGGCAAGCGAGCAGTGGCCTAGGGATCAAGTGTGTCATCACTGTGGACTCCATTTGTGGGTGTTGTCTCCCTGACTGCTGCAGCATACGGATGAGAGATCCTAATGTATCTGCTGCTGAGTAAAGAAGAGCAGATCTAGTGCCTTGGGCCACCAATGCAGCATTTGCAGGTGGGATTGCAAGTAACAATAATGGCAAGTATAGAGCCTGCAACATATCCCAACACCTTCTCACTCAATCAGTGACTGATGGCCAGACTTCTTCTTGTGAGAAAAGATTTGCTCAAGCACACACAAAAGGAAGCAATGTAGAGAAACAGGTAAATGAACTTGGGATTTAATGGACCACAATGAAAAGCAGAAATGTGACCTGGTTGATAATATGTGTGCAGTAGTCTGGATCTTCGGCAAAGTGCTTCAAACAACTCAATACTGCAAAGGATGAGGGGCTTGGACCCCTTTGAGGAGTGGCCAATGCATCACTGGCTGCAATACAGAGAGCCCACCAAAAGCCTTCTTTCCATCTGCTATCATCCCATAGAAGCTGCCTACCAACTCTGGGGTACCAACCATAATGCAAAAAAAGTTCGAAAGCAATCAGCCCAAATGAGAACATAACCTGTTATGGACTCAGAGCAGTCTGGCAAATATCTATCAGGTGTCTAAGAATCCATGCACCATTATCAGTTGAGTTCCTTCCGAATTGACAAGGCAGGACAGATTAGCTATCACTTTCTCGAGGGGTTTAGTTTAAAGCAGAAAGGTCTAACCTGGATGAAGATGCAATTTCCATCACAAACAGAGACCCAGCAACAGCTGATTCAAGACTCGTGATAATGCTTGCCTCTGGGGAGGTTTCATCTGCTATAAACTTTGTCCCAAGTGACAACACACTGAGACCAAAATTGACAGATGCCCTCGATACCTCATCATCCCTGAAGCATAAGAAAGAAAGAATATGATCCCATAAGAACAAAGTGCAGCAATAACCTTATTATGAGTGTCACCCACAAAGCATCAGTCAATCATCACCTTCACCAATATGAATAGCAGCAGTGATGATGAAACTGTCCATGATGACTCCCAACTGACTTGATCATTAGCTTCTTACCTGGTGCTTGCAGCACAGTATCTCCGCAAAACTCGAATAGTGTGGTGTAGGATGTCTGTTGCCACAAGGGGCAATTCATCCTTTTGAGCAAGGCAGGTTTGAAGTGAAGGGGTAGCCAATGTAATGAGTACAGATTCTATGTCACTGGGCAGGGCAAGGTCTGGGAATTGATCGACCAAATATGACTGCAACATCGTCATCATCATCAAACCACCAAAATATTTAATGAGTCACCATAGCTCATGTGGCAGGACACATGTAAACTTTCTCCTTGCAAGTAGATGGGGTTTTCCAAACAAACCAAGTTAGAATTGCTCTGAAAAGATTTGTAATAAATAATATGACAATAAAAGTATCGATGCAGGTGTCCCAAGTCTGGGTTTTGGTTTTAGGGTTTATGCCCAACCTACCTGAGCTTGAAGAAGAAGGTGAATGTGTGGTAACTCCTTGCGCCATAAGGAGTTTCCACTCATAGAGTTGCCAAGAATTGTTGCCAATCTCCGAAGGTCCTGCAGTCAAAAGGTAATGTTTTTTTCTCAAAGGGAATGCCCTCCATCCATCCATGCATGCATTGGGACAACCTTCAAAAACCAAATGTTCTACATCTGCAGAATATTCAAGCTGTTGCTAAACTTTCAGTTCAAGGATCTTCTAAGGATCTATGACTTTAGTGAATTGAAAAAGAAAGGTTTAGACTTACCAGCATGAGGCTGTTCAAGAACCCAAGTGGATCATTGATCGGGTAATTTGGAAAACGCTCAAAGTCAAGCAAGTTCTGTAGATAGAAAGGGGAAGAGAACACAGACTCTGCATACCATTGATTTTCAGCCATGTCAAACAAAAAATCCCACTTGTAGATTTTGATACAATATCACAAACTCGACAGTCAGTGCTACATAAAACACCTTGAACCTCAGACCCAATACATCAAAGAAACAAACTTTGGTTCTTATTTCAGAATGTTTTTCCTGGATGTGGTGCAGCTGAGCTTACCTGCCAGCTCTGGATAGGCCAATGGAGTCCTGGGAATGTGAATGTACAATGCCAGGGGATCAGTGGCACGGAACTTGACATAAGATTCCAGCTCAGTTGTGAGATGGTCAAGCAACTGCTTCCTCATTTCCAAGTTCCAGATCACCTCTGGGGCATTTTGCTCCGAATCCAGAAGTGCCATGAACGAATCGGGTCCCTGCCCATTAAATCCAGAAATCTCAGCCAATTAAGGTCATTGCCTCTCTGAAACTGACAGAGAGCAGCTCCAATCAAACTAGTAGAAAGATTATTATCGAATTTGATTATGTGCATGTATTCGAAGGAACTAGAAGTAGAACTTGGGATTTAAAGCTAACTCAGCAACAACACAAGGACTTGAACATAGAACTAAGACACTCCAGATCTCACATCATCCACTAAACCCTTAACCATTAACCCTAAATCCGAACAGAAACTAAACAAGATTCTCAACATGAACTACTACACTGGATCAGTATGAAACACCTCTGACATGAGATTCAGTATCAATCCCTCGGGCAAGTAGAGATGAAGAATACTGTCCCGCCAAGTGCCATGTTCACTCTGGCCACTTCCATTATCAGTAGTTGTCAACTCCTGCAAATTTACAATTGTCATCAGATCTTTCTGTTTTTTTTTTCCCCTTCGCAGCAATGTCCTTCCTTCCTTCCTAAAGAAAGCACTGGTTGAAATAGATTTCTAAGAACAAAACAGTAGAAATTACCTGAAGAAGATGAGACTGTGACAGGAATTCAGCAATCCTGGACTTGTCCCAGTCAACAATATCACCAGCAAGGAGCTTCCAGAGAAGGATCTCAAAAGCTCCGAGTTTGTACAGGTGTGACATTGCAGTCTTGTTTGCCTTCACTAAAGTTATGACAATTTCAAGTATCCTGTGACAACCCAATTGCCCAGCAGACTGCCAAATATTAAAAAAAACTGCTCTGATCCAAACAATTCAGGATGGTGAACCATATTCAACACCAAAAAAAAAACTCTCGAAGTGGGTGGTTTATCCATCAATTGCAAATGTGATGCTTGTTTAACAGTGCAGTCTTCAAATGTAAAATTTCGCTGTGGAGACAAGAAAGAAGCAAAACCTGTTGAAGATAGGTGTCTTTGCACGCAAGAGAGCTTGCACTAAGTGGCAGAAAATTTCCTCCCTGGAAAAGTTGCAACATGCAGCTGATGGGGGAAAGTACTCCACATTGCTGTTGCGTCCTGATATCCTGGACAACCAAGGAAAATCGAAAGTGAGCCCTCCTGAGGCTAGGGTTTAGGGTTTCTGGTTTAGGAACCCAGTTGAACTCATCCTTTTCATTTTAAATGTATGCGATTTTGGACCACAATGGCAAGGGCAAGAAGTCAAGGAGTAGTCGGTACCTTAAAAGAGCTTCCAAGAAGTCAAGAGCTATTCCCAGCTGGATCTTCACGTGAACTTTTTCATCTTGCCATTTGATTGCCTCTCGAGCATCCAAGCTGCCATCTTGCTCTGCTCTCTCAAGCAATTCGTGAGCTCTTCCTGAAGGAATCCTTACTAGCCTCACATCCCCATTTGATCCCACAATTGTCACTGTCTCGACGGCACCCTGAGACATGATATCTTTGGCTGTGGATGCATCACACTCAAATTCATGCTTGTCTGTGCAACACTGCCAACAGGATCAAACAAGTATATCATAATCAGGCTTCTTCTGTATTACTACAATTTTGGGTTGCAAAAGCTTCCTTTGCCCATAAAGGATGATGAAGGGCTTTGCTTTCTTTTTGTATCCTGAGATCCTGCAATCTACAAATAACCTGCAAGCACAAATCTCTAGACAAGGCTTCAAATAGGATCAAGCTCTGATGACAAATGGGTTGTTACCTTGGCCAAAGACAAAACAACCAAGGGTACCAATATAGTGGCTCCTCCACTGCGGAGAAATCGCAGGACATTGTCACGCCCTCCTTTTTCCACTGTTGCAAGCAAGAACACCACCAGCTTGAAAACAAATACCTCATGTACACTCTCCACCACTTCTCGGAGCATCCCTGCTGCAGTCTGCAACACAGTGCAGTCTAATGCGTCATCATGATGCTGATAATTGCTCAACAAAAACACATCTGGAGATTGAAGTATAAAGAAAGATGTTGAGAGTACAAACTTTGCTTCTTTTGGAGCTACACTGGATATTTCAGGAGTTTTGAAGGAGGTAAGTAACCCCATATGAAGAAGAGTGAAAAGAAAACCTAAAAGAATTGGAGAAGCAATAAGGTACCTCAACAACATTCAAGGTTTCTAAGCAAAAGGCAACTTCCTCCGCATGTCGCTCATAGATCCATGCCAAGACGTGGCTTGCCAGTCGTAGATCGATTTCCGGCAAGTTGTTGTGACCAAACAGCGGGGTGAAACCCAACACCATAGCTTGAAATACGGATTGAAATATAGACAATGGTTCGTGCAGCTGTGGCCACCAAACCAAAATGTCATTATAATTGAATGAATCTGACATCTCACAAGTTCATGTAACAGACAATCCATCAAAGGCACAAAGATTGATACACAGTAGTTGCCCTAAACCCTAAACCCTACACCCCTAAAGCCACCAGCCCAATTCTGACATTCACTTTTACTACTATGTTTTTGCTGACTATGTCCTGTGGGTATTGTGTCTCTGAATGAACCTTCCAGAAGGAATGGTTGTGGTGATTGACTGGTGGAGAGTGGTCCACCAGAAGCTCAAGATGGACACCACCCACAACTGTGCCTGCACATGAAAAACAGAACTTGTTCAGTAGCTGCTGTTTTGCAACCAAATCAAATGTCCCCATGTCCCTAAGCAGATAACAACCCTCTTGGAAGAAGTAAACAGCTTTACAGAATGATTACAATAATCCATGCTGTTCCCCCCATTGCTGACGAGAATGCAAAAGTTAAAGGACGGTCACTAACCTTCACCCTCACTTGCACTGGAATAAACAAGCTTCACATCTGCACTGTTGTAAATTAGCTCTGGATTGGCTGCTGCTGCTTCATAGAAGCTGTCTACCTCATCCTGCAGAAACTGCACAACACACCCACAAAACCAAAATTTCAACTGCAAATATAAAAAATTCTGTAGAGATCACAACATTATTTTACTACAAGACCCTCACTGACACTCTTCAACAAAAAGCCATTCATTGCACACTTACCACAAAAGACCCTAAACCCTAAACTGACTCTCAGCAAACCAATGTTATTATATACCTTTTTCAGCTCCTTGCGTTTGACATCATTCCACACTAAGACTGGTGTCTCCAGAGTCTGACCACGTAAAACTTCCAGCGTCTCCATCCATGCACGAAAGTTGCTGAATAATTCCTCCTGCAGTTTGTTGGATTTCCATGAGAAACATCCATTTCTAGCCACAGACAACTCATGCTTCTTATGCTTCAAGCTAAGAGCTCAAAGAGTATATATATATGCATTGGGTGTTTGGAGAGCATTTGCTGAATTTCAATCAACTTCAGCCACTCAGGAAAATCAATTTAAGGTCTAGGATGAGACCAGTGACATGGATGTAATATGTACCTTGCCTGACTGCTGCAGCTCAACTACCTTGTTGGCATATAACTGCATCACACCCTGTGGCAGAGGAGAAGTACATGAACTAATTTAGCACTCACAGATTGGAAGCCTTTGACAGAACAAAAAAAGGGCTTGCAAAAGTGTCCAGGTTTAGGGCCTCATGAAGGCCATTGTTATAGCGCAATGGTTGTGGTACACAGAGGATTGATACAAAGGAAGGAGGGTGGGCGGGCTTTCAAGACCTTGGGAACCAGGGCTTCAAGAAGCTTGCGTGCCTCCTGATTGCCTTCCATTATGAGGTAGACTAAATTGCCACTCAAAGTGCGGACATGGCTCTGTTTTGCAAAGATTGACATCTTTAGGTGTAGTAATACCACACAGCGCCCTAGACAGACTTTCTGCAGTTCAAGCAAAGCACAAAAAAGGCCACCATGCTCAGAACCCTAAACCCTAAATGCTCAGACATAGACAACTGTCAATAACCTCTGATCAATCACAAACAGTGTCAATAACAGCAGAAGAAAAGAACTACCCATTAACACATTGTCATCAACTTCAATGCTTACTTTGGCACAAGGAGTGGTGGCCTATTTCACAACAACCTCTGTTAGCAAGTAAGAGAGAGTTCATAATTGGGAGTTCTTTGTTCTTGAGCGACAGTACTGTATTGACTCTCTCTCATCTATCGACAGAACAGTGATGATCATATTCCTCTTGGACAAAATCTATATCAGTCCAATAGCTGTGATTGGACATACCCACCTGAACCCCTAACCCCTAAAACCCTCTCTTTCATTTCTTCCCTGGCTGATAATTTCTGTCATGTGGTGCCATTTGTTTCATTCGTCTTCTCTCCTCTACCTACTAGAAAAAAATAAAGTGTAGAGACTTACTTGCAAATGGCTGGAGATAAGTGGTGATGTCTTTGTGAAGAGCGCCTTCAACAGCTCTGAATTACTGTATATAACACATATTCGGTTAATGATTGCAGTTTCCACTGATGAGACCAATCATCATATCTCCCAAGCAATTCCACAGCTCATATTGAAGTGAGTTGTGACCACAGAAAAGGTTGGACAGGAAGAAAAATTGTAGATTTGAATGGGAGATCTGATAGAGCCATTGTTATTGGACTCAAAAGAAAAAATGCTTGTAGAGAATAATAGATGGTACCTTTTTAAAATAGCAGCACTGGGAGACCTAGAAACTGCACAGAAAATATCTGCTGCTGCCATCATCGATGCCTCAAAAGCCTGGGTAAAACATCAAATAAATATTTTATGCATGGGTCCAGTATAAGGCTCTCTTCATGCAGCAGGTTCAAAATTTCTGGGTCCAGTAGATTGAGAGTACCTTCAACCACATCCGTCCTGTGTCATTGTCTACTGACGGAGAATTAAGTGCCAATGCTAATGTATCCAAAAGACCCACAACCTGAAGAATAGTTCCACAAAAGGTAGGGTAAGTTCAGAAGAAGAAGTAGTACATCTTAGTCAAGGCACCAAAATATAAGTCACCATGCAAGCCAAAAGCGTAATGCAGGTATAGAGTTTAGATGAATGGATATAATAGGACCTGTAGAGAATTATTCCGGGCAAGTGAATGAGTGTGAAGACATGCCACTAGATGCTGCAGATTATCAGCATTTAGCACCATCAACCTGTTTGCAAACTCTTGCTGCACAACCACCACAACCCAGCCACAACTTTTTTCTTGAGAATAAGAAACATTTTCCCAATGAGCCACCAAACACGAACAAAACCCACAGTTCACAAAAGGACAGAGTAATAGTAGTTACAATGATTTCTGGACACTGACTGTAAAGTGAGCTAGATCTAGTTGCATGAGAGTTTCTATCAACAGTTGGTCAGCCTAGTGTCCACTCCAAATCTCATAGGCATTATGAGATACAAAAAAGATTCATTTCTCTTCAGAAAAATCATCTCACCCTCAAAAGACTGCCACCTTCTGTGGTGCCAGGTTCTGCTGCAAGCTTGATGGCTGCACGGATAACCACTGTTGCAAGATATACAAGAACATTGTTTTCTGATCGGATGCACTGCAAATCAATACTGGCTGGCACTGTCAAAATCTCAATGACCACAATGGGTGTCTGCTAGAATATATATAAATTAGGACATCTCATGATAGGGTTAAGGGTTCACATCAAGAGTGGCTGTACAAACTTGATGATAAAACAGCTTCACAAAAACTGGACCTTAAGCACAACAGATATTCCCATAAGTGGGCGCATGCATGCACAATGGAATAGACATAGAGACCCTATGAGGCAAATCATCAGCCTGTTTGTTGCAGGCACAAATGAATCCTAGATTTCAATTGGACAGAACTGGGATTTCCTGAGTGGGGAACTATCTTTTTTTTTACCTGAAAAATCACTGCAACAACATCAGGCATGGTCCTGATAGCCTCAAAGCAGGGTCGAGATGCCAAAAGCCTTTGTAGCACAATGCAGCAAGTGGTGGCACGGACAAAATCCTGGCCAGGGTTCCCTGATTTGGGCAATGCAACTGTGGTATTCAAGACTATCCAAAAAGACTTTGAACAACATGATAAAAAAAGTGGGGTCACCAAGGAAACCGCCAATAAGAAACACAATTCTTGTGTGAAATGTACATACATTGTGTGTGTCCTAGCTACTTCTTTCACCATTTCTAATTCCCAACTCCTTAAAAGGGGAAGAAAAGAAGAGAAAGTCAATTGAGATCCTAGAGTCTCCCCTCACTCTTTAGTTGAAGGGCTCTCACCTAGACATTCTTTCAGAATATCTGCAACTGCTTGGAGAACCTTGGAATCATTGCATTGTGAATCTCCCACCTGTGCCCCAACATCTCCAGAACCATGAAAATGTCGTTGACACACCAGAACCAAACTAATTACAACCCAAATCCAACGAGATGCAGAGAAAAACTCCTCCATAAAGAAACCCAATAGTACATCTAGTCCTCCTGCATTCAAGAAAAGGTGCAAGAGGCAAGCAGATGTACATGCACATTGCAGGCATATTCCTTCAGAGCGATGTGTAATGCAGTGGGGTCTCGAATGGAATAAAAAGTCCCAATGAACCGGTTTAAGAAATATGCCTCAACTTCATGCTGCACAAAAAAATGTGATCTGCATAGTCAGAATCGTATTCATCTGCAAACTGGACTATATTGTTATATGAAGCACATATAACCCTTTAAAGATAATAAAGGAAAACAGTTTTTTGCAAGTAAACAAAAGTGACCTGGTATGCTGGATGTGGCTTCTCTGGGAGCGTGTGGGAGAAGAACGATTCCAGCCGAATGCTGAACTCAGTGCCCTTGCCTATACCAATCAAGTCTGTCACACTGGCTACAAAGTCATCTCTATCGTCAAGGAAGTATTGGGTGGCTCTCCATGACCGGAACTCCAGCGTCACTTCCTTCATGTCCTTCTCACTCACTATAATGCCTAGTATGTCCTTCAAGCTGCAAGTAGCCAACATTTCTTCCAAAGTTCTTAAGGAGTACCATTCTCAACAATATTCTGCATTCTTGCAAAAACATCCATCATCTTGGAGCTGAAGAAAAACGTCGGGTCTAACCTGTGAATGCTTACAACATGATCAATCCACATCTCAATAAAGTAGTCCTTTGTCATACACACTTTGCGATGCCTTTCTTGCTTGGTTGAATCCTGCCGCTTTGTGACTTCAAATTCACAGATGATTGCTGATTCTTTCTGTGTTAATTCCAGAGTCAACCAAACTCTCAGTATGCAGGATGCAGAACAACACCCCAGGAGGAGCAGCTGAAGACAACCACCGTAAGTAGGTCTACATCGAAATCCCCTTTCAAGGCACTTAGAAAAAATTCAACAATTCAGATTCTACACTTGTCAAAACCCATGCAACTTTCTTTGTACAACAGAAAACATTATAGCATGTCCTCTTCTTCTTCTTTTTCTTCCTCTGTGACTCTTTAGAGAATATAAAATTGAATCTCTGTCTTTTATCAGCAGGTGGCTTACCGTTTTTCTAACATAGGCTGCAACATTTTCAACCATCATTGAACTTGTAATCCTCCCAATCTCAATATCCAATTTCAAATTTGACTGCAACCCAACACAGCAAACTCTGCTTAATGTTAGATTACAGCAGCAACAAGGATCACATGCATGTGCCATTTGAGTAGCAAATCACAGCTATTGGTGACATGAAGAGATTCCTTTGAAGCTTTTCCAAATTGCTTTCCAAAGGGTGGGTGGTGGTGCTCAAAACTCATCCACTGCTGCATCAAGAGACAACAACAACATGCTTCTTCATGTAGTCTAAGGGCATATATGTGTATATATGGCAGCGAAAACAGTTCCTCTCACCTTCATGTTTCGTTGCACAGCAAGTAAAAATGGAAGTGAGTCCTTCAGTGAAAGTCGCATGACACGGGAGTTGAGATACACCAGCACAATGTGCTCCTCATCGGTGAGGGTTTCTAGCTTCACAATATCCATGAAATTTACTCTCTTTGCTGCTTTCATCTGTAATGGAAATTGTCCCCATAACATGAGAAATAACAACCATATATTATATATACACATAACAGTTTCCAGATTGCTTAGTGTAAATTCATCAAAGCACTGGGACCTGAATCAGAAATCCATCCATCCAGCAGGCCACCCTCAACACATTTGTTCTCTTCAAAGTGCAGCCTAGTCTCTACTTACTCGGCGCCGCTCTTGTCGGTGACCAGTGTTAACCATCTTGATAATTGAGGTGCTCCGAACTCGAAGAACTGTATCTGTCAACCCTCCTCGTTGGTTACTGTGTTTCTTCAGCACAAAGTCTGTACCTGGTAGTCCAAATCACCCAAACACAAACACAAAAAGGCCAAAGTAGATTGTAAGCAGCTCATGTTCTGATTGTCACCTCAAGACTCACCATATATCTGATACTTTGAAAACAACAAAAAACATCAATCTCTGATCCACCTGCCTCATGCTGCAAGATGACCCATCTGTTGCATTCTAAGAGCTCCAGCAGAAGCTCCCACCTATAGCTATTGAAATAGGGTTTCATGCAACAATGTGGATGGACCCATCCGAGACCCCAAAAGCTGCAGGTCTAGTTGCAAAATTCCAATTGAGAAAGTAACAAAGCATTTGTGCAGCTCTCAGATCTACTCAATCAGGTCAGTCTTTGCTGACCCTAAACCCTGGCTCTTAAGACTTTCATCAAGACTCTAGCCACACAAGTAATACCATAATATTTCTGTCAACAATGCAGCAGCTTCTTCAGCCTTATGAATCAATCAAAATGCCTTAAACCCTAGTTCCATTGGGTGTATAAGGAGGAGCTGCAAATGGAGCACCAGCACCACCCAGAGCTTCCCCCTAGAGATCTCAAGTCTGTGTCAAATCTGGTGGTGTGAATTTCTAGCGTTTTCAGATTCTTCTGCTGCATCTTGGATAGTTGGAGCTTTGAGTCTAATGTAAATTTCTAGGGTTTTCAGATTCTTCTGCATCTTGGGTAGGTGGAGCTTTGAATCTAATGCGAATTTCTAGGGCTTTTGGACTCTTCTGCTGCATCTTGGGTAGTTGGAGCTTTGAATATAATGCAAATTTCCAGAGTTCTCAGATTCTCCTGCTGCATCTTGGGTAGTTGGAGATTTGAATCTAATGCAAATTTCTAGGGTTTTCAGATTCTTCCGTTGCATCTTGGGTAGTTGGAGCGTTGAATCTAATGCGAATTTCTAGGGTTTTTAGATTCTTCTGCATCTTGGGTAGTTGGGGCTTTGAATCTTCTCCCTGAATTCTTGCAATGCTGTTTGTGCCAGAGTATAAGAGCAAGGCAGCTTTCTGAAGAGGGACTGGCGGGGGGCATGGGAGGGCAACTGTGAGAGCTCACCAATGCCGTTGAAATCGTCGATTCTGTTGAGGAGAACGGTGAGGAGGTGAGATCTGGAATCGCAGAAGAAGCGAAGAATGTCGTAGCTGCTGCTGCTGCTGCTGCGCAGGTGACCACCACCTTGTTGTCTGGAGCTGCCCCCGGTCATGTCGAGAACTTCCAAACACAGCTCTGTAGGATCGTCCTGGGAGGCCGTCACTTTGGCAATATGCTCGAAGCTGTACTCCTCCTGAAGCTGCACCGCCGAAGAAGAATTGGTATTCGTCGACAATGGTAGCACCGAGATTCCATGTTCAAGTACTCGCAGAAGAAGAAGACGCATCCCAGCCCGCGATGAGGAACGACCTCCTCCTCCTCCTTGCCGCACCAGAAATACCTGGTAATCCATGATGATGTCCGCCTCCACACAACAGCAACTCCTCAACTGCTCCTGGATCTACTAGAGTTCTAGTACTCTTTACCAGAGCTTCCCAAAAAACAAAAAATGCCAGCAATAGTGGAACACCCACCACCCCATTCACTGCAACCTCGCTAGAGAAGCATCCAGAACTTCCATTTTCCGCAATTACTCCTCGCCTTCCAAGCTAACCATGAATGGATCCTTCGCAATAATCAAATGCAAGGCCTCCTCCCCCAAAAGCATAGAAAAACAAAGAACTCATCAACCAGCAGCTTGTACACAATATTGAAGCTTCCCCCAACGTACTCGACCGCAGGTTGTGTCTAGTCACGAGAGTTGGAAGCCAAAACCCACAGAAGTCGAAGAAAGCTTACAACTCATCATATAAATTTTAAAAATCGGAGTCGAAGGTGCTTGCCAAAAAAACAGAACCATTCCTGAAGAGCACCCCCCCCAAACAAAATCAAACCCAGATTTTTTTTTGAAAAACACGTGAGATTAATCTCACATTCAGCATGTGCAGAAATGAAAAATTGCAATCACAAAACCAAGCAAGCCGCAGCAGCGTCTACAAATTGATTGCAGGCAGGCACGCTTCTAGATCTGCCATGGAAATCCGGCCACTGCATGCATCTAGAACTAGTTGTTTCTTTTTCCCTTCCTTTTTCTTGTAGTTGTTGGATCTCGAGTGATCAAGGCATGGAAGTTGGATCTTACCGAATCCTGCCTCTCAGAGAGAGAGAGAGAGAGAGACAGGGAGAGTGCGGGACGAGAACTCGGGTGAGCCGGGCAAGGAAGCGTCCAAATGCGGCAGCGGTAAAACGCGGTGTACGCGGTCGCGGAGACGACGGGACGACGACGACGACGACGACGACGACGAAGATAGAGGGGACCCGCAGTGTTTTTTTTCGTCAATTTTGTTGCGATGTAGCCAGAGTGGCGAGATCCACAGGAAGATTTATCCAAATTTGGCTACAAGAAAAATATGAAAGTGAAAATATGAAAAAGAAAAAATTAATCCTTCTATATTCTTGGCTACCCTTCTTGAATCAAGTACAGAAATCTGGCGATTTTTCCCTTAACTTTTTGTGAAATTATGGCTTTTAAAAAACCTCAAAACGCACTTGATTTTCACACTTTTATATTTTAATATAGCTTTCTAGGCTATAGTATAAAGCAAGAGGAAAAAAAAGGCTCTCTGCCTTTTTTTGGCTGGCTATATATGTAGCCAAAATGCCATAATAAAAATATAAAAAGTGCTAAAAACATGTGCTTTTTGAGATTTTCAATAGACATAATTTGACCAAAATTTAAGGGAAAAATCGCCAGATTTCTGTACATGGTTCAAGTAGGGTAGCCAAGAATATAGAAGGATTTTATTTTTTCATATATTTTCACTTTCATATTTTGCTTGTAGCCAAATTTGGCTAAATCTTGCTGTGGATCATCGCCACTTTGGCTACAACACGAAATTGCCACAAAAAAATAAATAAATAAAACACTGGAGAGAGAGAGAGAGGGGTACGACTCGGCGTTCTCAGCATCCCCACGTGCCGTCAACGAGTTGTGAACGCGGACGGAACGCACGGGGAACGAACGGACCCAGGCAACCACGACGACTGACCTGTACGTACACAACTCAAAATACGAGTGGTTCAAATACGAGTTGTGAAAATACGGGGCGGATATTTTTAAATACATCTAGTTAAAATAAAGAATGATTAAAATACGAGTGAAAATATGGCCTTAGAAATTTCAGAATTTTTTTTTTTTTTTTCAATTTTGTGATATCAAATATTTGGCAAATTTTTAATACGAGTGGTTTGAACAACAAACTAATGTTTCATCATATACCTATGATTAATTAATTTTTAATTTGTAATTATAAATATACATATAATATTATAAACAAATAAATAATTGCATGCACCCCACAACTATTTTTCACAATTGATAGTAGGGTGGAGCTTCACAGCCCTGAAAAAGGGCCACCTCAATCAAGCTTGGCTGGCTTCAGAGTGGGCATTACCCTCTCCTCCTCCTCCTCCTCCTCTTCCTCCTCTCACATGCAACACATCTGTGGCAGATGTGCCTTATTAGGGTAGAGTAATATTATTGTGTAGAGAGAAGTAGGGCACCAGACAAATGTGCAGAAGAAGTAAATGCCAAGATTGAGAAGAAAACAACAACACTAGGCTAACTTGCAGAGAGTTGTACAAGGACAAAGGAAAGCTCAGATGAATTGAATGCAATTGATCAAACCCCTCTCCTGACAACCCTGGCCCAATTCAATTGGGTTCTGTTAATTAGGAGTTGATGATGATGGGAAGTGTCAGAAATGTGTCAGAAATCTCCTCTTTGTTTTAGGGTTTATTATGGGATTAGTATTAGAAAAAATGTAAACACAATTGCTATTATGGGATTAGTATTAGAAAAATGTAAACACAATTGCTATTATGGGATTAGTATTAGAAAAATGTAAACACAATTGCTATTATGGGATTAGTATTAGAAA
>Ga0116229_10001941_pt1 | contig 33086 bp, 24 predicted proteins | sample S1TSphgellanicum_3_FD_87313 | JGI IMG/M metagenome (GOLD analysis project Ga0116229, IMG submission 87313) | Host-associated microbial communities from peat moss isolated from Minnesota, USA - S1T2_Fc - Sphagnum magellanicum MG | ecosystem: Host-associated > Plants > Peat moss > Unclassified...
GAGCGGCATGACTGTGGCCGTTCCGACTTCCTGCAGGCGCTTGGCCAGAACGGGGGCGGCATTGATGTAGGGAAGAACCGTAAAGCCTTCTTTCACAAGAATCTCCGCAGCAGCCAGCGTTTCGATGGGGTCGGGCAGAAGATAGCGCGGATCGGGATGAATCTCCAGCTTGACCCACATGGGTAATCCGGCAGCGGCGGCCAGCCGGGCCAGGCGCACGGCCTCAGCGGCATTCATCGCGCCACTGGTATTAGGCAGGAGGAGGTATTTCTTGGGATCGATGAAATTCAGGATGTCAGCGTAGGGATCGTCCTTCCCGGTGAGATCGGCCCGGCGCAACGCCACCGTGACGATCTCCGTGCCGCTGGCTTCGAGGCACTCGGCCATGGCCTGATTGGAGGAAAACTTGCCCGTGCCGACAAGGAGCCGTGAGCCAAAAGTGCGTCCCGCGATGGTAAGACCGGTCATGCCTTCATTGTAGCGGCGGTCTGCGACCGTCGCACTATTCTTTTACAAATATGCGCGCTTCAAGGCAGCATAGTCGGTTTCTTCTTGTACTTGTTGGCGATCCTGCTTAGCTAAGCACTCCCTTTTAACCAAAGATACCACTATGTCCCAGCACCGCAGCCTCCGTTCATCCGGCACCATCGCAGCCAAGCGCAACGTCCTCAAGCGTTTCGAGCGCGTCGACCTGCTCAAAAAGCGCGGCGTGTGGAAAGAGGGCCGCAGCGTGATGAACCTGCCCAAGACCAAGCCCGACGTTTAGTCCTTCGGACGGCAGTATTTCACAAATGCGATCTTTCTGCCCAGGGCAGTGTCGCTTTGATTGCATTTTTCCTTCATTTGAGCGAAGGATGTCCCTGTGCGTTTGAACCAATATCTTGCCCGGGCCGGTTTCGGTTCGCGGCGCGCATGCGAGGAACTCATCCTCGAAGGTGCGGTTACGATCAACGGTCATCGCCTGCGCGAGCTGGCCACGCGGGTCGGCGCGGATGACAACGTCCTCGTCCACGGCAAGCCGGTGAAGATGCCGCTGCCGCTGGTCGCCATTCTGCACAAGCCGGTGGGCTATCTCTGCACCTCGCCCGACGCGACCAAGGACCGGACGATCTACGATCTTTTGCCGACGAGCTGGCCGCGCGTGGTTTATGTCGGGCGGCTTGACAAGGATTCCGAAGGCCTGCTTGTCGTCACGAACGACGGCAACCTTGCCCAGCGCCTCACGCATCCTTCCACCAAGATGCGGAAGACCTACATCGTCACGCTCGACAAGGAATTCGATTTCGCGCTCGCGCCGAAGATGAAAAAAGGCGTTTCCATCGAGGAGGGTTTTGCCCGGATGGAAGATATCTATCGGGTCGGGCCGCGCACGCTCAAGGTCGTGCTGACGCAAGGCCTGAAGCGGCAAATCCGCGAAATGTTTTACAAGTTCGGCTACGAAGTGAAGCGGCTTGTGCGCATCCAGATCGGGAATCTTTCCCTCGAAAACCTGCCGGTCGGCCAGCATCGCGTCCTGACGCAGGAGGACGTGAAGCGGTATTTTCCGGTAGCCGAGAAAGGTAGCCGCCGCACGCCGGGCGGCGGACCGCCGCTGGGACAGCGGCGGCTGCCTTCCAAGCCCAAAACCAAAAAGGAGCTGCCTCATGTCTAAATCGATTCCGTCGGATTCGAAAGCCAACTCGCAAGCGCTTTGGGGCGGACGGTTCACCACCGGCGCCGCGGAACGGCTGCGCGACTACACGCAATCGGTTTCGTTCGATTGGCAGCTTTACCGGCACGATATCGCCGGGAGCATCGCGCACGCGAAGATGCTGGCGCAGATCAAGGTGCTGAAGCCGAGCGAACTCAAGGTCATCGTGGACGGACTCGAAGAAATCCGCGCTCAGATCGACCGGGGCCAGTTCAAGTGGCGGACCGATCTCGAAGACGTTCACATGAACATCGAGGCGGAACTGACCGCTCGCTGCCCGGTCGGGGCCAAGCTGCACACCGGCCGCAGCCGCAATGACCAGGTTGCCACCGCGATGCGCCTCTGGCTCAAGGATAAGATTGCCGCGAACCGGAGCGCAATTGCAGGCTTGCAGGCGGCGCTGGAGGCCTGGGCTTCACGCGACATCGAGATTGTAATTCCCGGCTACACGCACCTGCAACGCGCCCAGCCGGTGCTCCTCGCGCACCATCTTTTGGCCTATGTCGAGATGCTGGAGCGCGACTACGAACGCCTCGCCGATGGCTTGAGGCGGGTCGATGTGCTGCCGCTCGGCTCCGGTGCGATTGCGGGGAGCACGCTGCCGCTCGATCGCGAGTTCGTGCGGAAAACGCTCGGCTTCGCCCGCATCTCGGAGAACTCGATGGACGCCGTGGGTGACCGCGATTTCATCATCGAGTACAACGCCGCCTGCGCGCTGCTGGCCGTGCATCTCTCACGCCTGGCCGAGGACCTCATTTTGTGGTCGAGCGCGGAGTTCCATTTCATCCGAATTGGCGATGCCTATACCACCGGCTCCAGCCTGATGCCGCAGAAGAAAAATCCCGACATCGCCGAGCTGGCCCGAGGTAAATCGGGACGCGTGATCGGCAATCTCGTCGCGTTGCTGACGCTGCTGAAAGGGCTGCCGATGACCTACAATCGCGATTTGCAGGAGGACAAGGAGCGGCTCTTCGACACGGCGGAAACGGTGCAGAGTACGCTGCTGATTTTCGCGGAGATGCTTGGCCATATCGAGGTGCACGCCGATGCCTGCAAGCACGCCGCTGCCGATCCGCTTTTGCTTGCGACCGATCTCGCCGACTGGCTGGTGCGCAAGGGCGTTGCTTTTAGGGACGCGCATCATCTCGTGGGCGAGGCGGTCGCGCTGGCCGAGAAGCGCAAGGTGCCGATCACAAAGCTCAAGCTGACCGAGTGGAAGAAGATCAGCCCCGTCTTCGACAAAAGCGCGCTGGAAATTTTCTCGGTGGAAAAGGGTCTCGCCGCGCGCACGACGCATGGCTCGCCGAATCCCAAGCTGGTGAAGCTGCAGCTCAGTCGCTGGCAGCGGATTTTGGCGGAGAGAAAACCCTCCTAATGTAGCGGCGGTTCGAGCCAGTCCTGAGCGAAGTTGAAGGAGCCGTCGCTGATTTTTTGACGGAATTAGAACAATTTTACGGGATTGGGATGCAGTAGGTAGCCGCCGCTGTCCCAGCGGCGGTGTCTTTCATCCCCTCCGTCATCCTGAGCTTGTCGAAGGAGCTTTTTTGTACGGACGGCTAGCCTTCTACTTCCTCTAACTTCGTTTCCTGAGAGAAGACGAAGTCAATGCCTCCTGTAGTAGTCTTAACCGAAACAGTCCTATGGAATTTCTCGCCGTCCTTAATGGACTCTGCCACCTTCTTAAGGTGAGTACCATTTGGCGCAAACTCTGTGCTAATGAATGCTCCTTCGTTAGCAAGGATGGTATATGTCGTGTTGGCTTTAATAAGCGTTTCGGCTCTAAGTGTAGTGCTCGCTCATAACAGCACCTTTTCAAATGGGCTGAAAAATGCAAGACCTCTGTAACGCCATTTTCCCTCGTTCCCAAGTTGCACTTGGGAACGCACTTGCTGAGGCAATTTCATTGCCGATCTCATCACGATAGATCAGATCATAAAGCGCGAAATGAAATTTCGCGGGTTACAAGAAACGTTCCCAAGTACAACTTGGGAACGAGGGACAGGGAAGGCATTCAAAAACTCTGCCTTTCCCTTCGGAAAGCACCGCCGCTGGGACAGCGGCGGCTACCTACTGAATGCCATCGGGACAAGCATCTTTTCCTCCCCATTTTCTTATACGGCCTAAAAAGCTTATAATTTTAGGCTTTATAAGCTTTTTAAGCTCTCCAAGCCTACCGCATCTCCTTGCGACTATCGTAAAATAGCGGCCTTATGATTTCTCCATTTTATGATTCTTTTCCCGAAACCAGCGAAACCCAACCAGCCTAAACTCCGCTGAAAGTCCCGCGACTCGCCTCGCCGCTTCACCGGCTCCAGCACGCCAGGGACCCATCGGCCAGCCCATCCCGCTCCTCGCCATACCACTTCATACCACATCATAACGGAACATCCCCATACCCCCCCCTCCCCCTCTGTCTCCCACCTCTGCAGTCCTCTGTGCGAAACTGCAGTCAGGGTCAGAACGGAGGCTGACCCTCCAGAAAAGAAGTGCGACGGTCGTAGACCGCCGCTACAATTACCTGCTCCATGCATCATTTCCAAGTCAAGAAGGGCGAGCTTTATGCCGAGGACGTTCCGCTTTCGAAGCTGGCCGACACTTACGGCACGCCACTCTACGTTTATTCCGCCACCACGATCACGGATCACTTCGATCGCCTCACCGCCGCGCTCGCTCCGCTCGATCACTTGATTTGTTATGCGCTCAAGGCCAATTCCAATCTGGCCGTGCTCAATCTGCTGGCCAAGCGCGGCAGCGGTTTTGATCTGGTCAGCGGCGGGGAATTGACCCGCGTGCTTGAAGCGGGAGGCAAGCCTACGCGGTGCAGCTTCGCCGGCGTGGGCAAGACGCGGGATGAAATCGAGCAGGCGCTGGCCGAGCGCGTGTATGTCTTCAACGTCGAGAGCATCGCCGAACTGGAGTTCATCAACCAGATCGCAGGCGAAATGAAGAAGTGCGCGCCGGTCGCGATCCGGGTGAATCCGAACGTGGACGCCTCGACGCACTCGAAAATCACGACAGGCACCTACGAGAACAAGTTCGGCATCGCGTTCGAGGAAATCGGACCGCTCTATGCCCGCGCCGCGCGGATGAAGAACCTGCGGTTGCTCGGCGTGCAGACTCACATCGGCTCGCAGATCACCGAGGTGAAGCCGTTCGTGCAGGCGATCAAGAAGATGGTGCCGCTGGTGACGGAACTCAAGGCGCGCCACAAGATCGAGTTCTTCGACATCGGCGGCGGGCTCGGCATCGTTTACGATCCGGCCCTCGCCAGCGCTACGCCGGATTGGTGGAAGAAACAGAAGGTCAAGCCGCTCACTCCCGCCTTGTACGGCGAAAAGATTGTGCCGCTGCTCAAGCCGCTTGGCCTGCGCATCCTGGTCGAGCCGGGCCGGTTCATGGTCGGCAACGCCGGCGTGCTCGTGACCGAGGTGCTTTACGTCAAGAAGACGGGCAAGAAGACCTTCGTGATTGTCGATGCCGCGATGAACGATCTCATCCGCCCGGCTTTCTATGAATCGTATCACGAGATCGTGCCGCTCAAGCAAAAGCGGAACACAGGGAAGCTCGTCTCAACCGATCTCGTCGGGCCAATCTGCGAATCGGGCGACACGTTCGCGAAGGACCGTCCCCTGCCCGCGCAAAAGGCGGGCGACCGGCTCGCGCTGCTGAGTGCAGGCGCATACGGATTCGTGATGGCGTCCAATTACAACACGCGTCCGCGCGCGGCGGAAGTGATGGTCGACGGGACGAAGCATCGCGTCGTGCGCAAGCGCGAGACGGTGGAAGATTTGCTGCGCGGCGAGTCGATTTGAGGAACACGTAGCTTGCTGCGTCCACCGCCTCACGGCGGCGGCTATGAGGAGACAAGGCTTACTTGGGCAGGCGATGGGTATTAACGATCTCCTCGCGCAAGAAGCGGAGCTTGGGGCCGATGACGGCATCGTCGAGGTAAGCGGAGAGAGGCCGGTCGAGGCGCTGGGTCCAATTGCCATCGGTGGCAGTGCCGGGCTTGTTGAACTGCCAATCGACGCCGAAGATGTCGCTGATGGTAAAGATCGTCCAACACGGCCTGGCCTCGAGCAATGTCCGGATGAAGGCCTTGTGGAGTTTCTCCGTCATGAACTCGGGCGGATCGTTTTCGTCCTCGCCGAGGAAACGCATGAGCCGCTGCAGATCGAGCCAGGGCTCGTGACCCTCGGGGCCGTGCCAGCGCCTGGTGAGGTCATGATACCAGGTCGCGAGCGGCGCATGGTCGTGCGTGCCCCAGGTCGCGATGGTCAGCTCCGGCATCTGGTCTTTGGGGATGTATTCGCGTGTCTTGGGATCGACCGTGAATTGCGGAATTGAAAAGCCGGGAATGCCGAGTTTCTCGAGCAGCGCCGGCACGTACTTGGGCACCATGCCGAGATCTTCCGCAACCACCGCCGTCGGGCCGGCCGCTTCCTGGATCAGGCGCAGGAGTGCCTCGCCCTCGGCGCAATTCAGCGCAGCGTCTTCCTCGGTTTCGTCAGGGCGCGGGATGAAGTGGGGCTCGCGGCCACCGGCCTTCAACTTTGCGTCCTCTTTGCTAAGATTGACGTATTCGTTGTCCTGCTGCGGCATCCAGGGAAAACTGTAAATCCGGAAAAAGCCGAGCACGTGGTCGATGCGGAATCCGTGGAAAATGAGGCCGGTGGCCGTGATGCGCTGACGCCACCAGGCATAATTCTGCGCGCGATGCGTGGGCCAGTCGTAGAGCGGAATGCCCCAATTTTGTCCCCAGCGGCGGAGAAATTCGCCTCCGGTGAGAAAGGGTTCGGGTGGCGCGCCGCCCGACCAGGTGAGGTCGAAGAGTTCGTGTTCGGCCCAGACGTCGGCGCTGTAGCGGCTGACGCCGAAGGGAATGTCGCCGATCAGCCGGACTTTTTTTTCATCGGCCCACTCGCGCACCTCGGCCCATTGACGCCACGCGATCCATTGCACGTAGGCGGTGAATTGCCGGTAGCGAATCAATTCCTCGCGATCGGCCGCCGTGGTCAGCCACATTTCGGCGTCGGCCAGCGTCTGATGCTCGGGAATCCATTCGTGCCAGAGCGCGTTGTTGCTGTACTCATTGAGCAGCGTGCGAAAGAGCGTGTAACCGGGCAGCCAGCCCATGTTGTCCTCGACGAAAGCCTGGAATTCGTAAGCGATGTCCGTGCCGGTTTCGAGATCGACCGCTTCGAATTCCACGTAGGCGTGGGACAAAATCTCCAGCTTGAGTTGCTTCACCTGACGGTAAGGCACGGGACCGCTTTGCAGCCTGGTGCGGAGTTCATCGGGAAACATCTGCACCAGCGTTTCCGGCTGAAGGCCGGGCACTTGTTCCGGCGAGAGGTGCAGGTAAACGGGATCGAGCGCGACAGAACTGATCGCATTGTAGGGGCTGTTGTCGTCGCCCGTTTCGTTGATGGGAAGAACCTGCAGCAAACCGAGTTTCTGCTCGGCGCAAAACGAGATGGCCTGGCGCACGGCCTCGGTGTCACCAATGCCGAAATCGTTTTCGTGTCGCAAGGCAAATACCGGCAGCAGGGTGCCGGCCAAACGTGGATAAGCGGAATCAGGCATAGACTTGACAACTATGCGGGTAAGACGCTTCGCCCGCAAGCCCTCTATGCTCTAGAGGGTCTGGCCGGAGGCGCTCCTCGGGTCGGGCTGGGCCATGGGTTCGTGGGAAAGCTCGGTATAAAAATAGTCGAGAAATTGCGGATCGGTCATTAGCTTGCCATGGCTGACGCCGTTCAGCAGCTTGATTTGATCGGGCGCGGGATGGAGATCGTCGAGCGCGCTTACGCCGGTCACCGTTTCGTCGCCGTCGTTATCGGGTTCGTAGGTGTAGCGCGCTAGAGACGCATCGTGCGCACCCTCGGAGATGACGCCCGTCGGAGTCTTGATTCCCGTTCCGACCACGACTTTCAAGCGCGAGGGCTCGCCGGGCCGCGTCAGCAGCGTGTTCGTGTAACTCAGGCTGCCCATGCGCAAGCGCCAGTCCCGCACTTGGGCCAGCATTTTCTGCAACTGGGGCAAATCGGGGTCCTGGCAAAACTGCCAATCGGGCGGGTTGATTTTTTTTCGGCCCTCGGCCTGCCGCTTCTTCAGCCACTCGTCGAGGAAGATGCGGCGTTCCAGTTCGGGGCTCGGCCAATAGGGCTGCCACGGGCCGACGCTGAGAAGATCCAGCGCGCTGATTCGTGTGCGGCTGCCGTCGGCGGCGACGCATTCCCAATGGGGATCGTCGAAAGGGAGCAGTTCGTAAAGGCTGGGACGCGTGACGGCAACAAGCTTGGTGAGATTCGCATCGACATCGCTGGGCAGGAAATTGAGGAGAGAGGCGGGAAAACTCGTGGCGTTTTCCTTCAGCCCGCCCGGTCCTACGATGAGCGTTTTGATCGCCTTGACCGAGCCGAGATTCGGCGTGCCGACGAGATACATGGCCGCGATCCGGTCTGCCCATTGCGGATTCTCGCTCAGGAACGTCCGGGCCACGAGGCCGCCCATGCTGTGGGCCACAATGATAAAACGGGTCTGCGCCGCGGGAATGCCGGTTTTCTCCTCGTGAATGTGGGCGTAATTATCCAGCGCCTGCCCGAGGAGCGGCGCGGTGACCGTGGCGATTTCCTGCCGCCAGTCGTAGGCGAAGGTGAAGAAGTCGGCGCCACCCGTGTAGGGCTGGAAACCGGGCGTGTCCTGGTCCGCCGTAATGCCGTCGATGAAGTCGCCATAGACATCGATCGGGCCGGCGGAAACCATCGGCCTGGCGTCAAGCGGATTGGGCATGCGCAGGGAGAAATAAAGCTTCGCGCTGCGGATGGCGTCGAGGCTGCCCCAGACGCAGGGCGGATCGTCATCCGGCGCCTCGAGAGTGGAATCGTAAAGCTTCGATCCCTCGTAAGCAGGGATGAAAACAAGCACCTGCGAATGGAGCGGATAGTCGGCACGCGCAGGGCGGAAAAAGGAGAGAAAGAGCATCAGTGCCAGTGCGAATAGCAGGATGCGTCCCACGAAAATGCGGCGCTTCACGCGATGGAGGCCGACCTGGAGCCCGGCACCAACGCATCGGACTGCTCATCGGCGTGATAGGAGCTGCGGACCAGCGGGCCCGACTCGACGACGCGAAAGCCGAGGTCGAGGCTGAATTGCTTCCAGTGGGCGAATTCCTCCGGCGTCACCCAGCGATAAAGCGGGAGATGCTGGGCGGAGGGCCGGAGATATTGGCCGAGGGTGAGAATGTCGAGCTTGTCCGCGGCCATGTCGCGCAGGGTGGAGGCAATCTCGCTCTCCTCTTCGCCGATGCCGAGCATGAGGCCCGACTTCGTGACAAAACCGGCGGTCTTGGCTCGGCGCAGCATTTCAAGCGAACGCTCATACTTGGCCTGGGGCCGAACCTTCTTGTGCAGGCGGGGAACGGTCTCGACGTTGTGATTGAGGATGTCGGGCTTCGCGTCGAGCACGGTATCGAGGTCCTGCCAACGGCCCTTGAAATCGGGGATGAGCACCTCAATGGCGGTGTGGGGATTTTCCGCGCGCACGGCGCGAATCGTTTCCGCCCAGATGGCGGCGCCGCCGTCGAGCAACTCGTCGCGCGCCACGGAAGTGATGACCGCATGTTTGAGGCCCATGAGGCGAATTGCCTCGGCCACGCGGCGCGGTTCGTCGCGATCCAGTTCGGTGGGACGGCCGGTCTGCACCGCGCAAAAGCCGCAGCTTCGCGTGCAGATGTTGCCGAGGATCATGATCGTGGCCGTCTTGCGCGACCAGCACTCGCCGAGATTCGGGCATTGCGCGCTCTCGCACACGGTATGGAGCTTGTGCTCGTGGACGATTTTCGTCGTCTCCTGATAAACCGCGCCGCCGGGAATCCTGGCGCGGAGCCAGGCCGGTTTGCGCGTATTCAGCGGAAGCGGCTCCGCACCTCCGGCAAGGGTCACATCAACGACGTTTTCCATGAATCGGGTCAGTCTAATCCAGCCCGGTTGCCGTGTCCATCTTCGTTGCTATGGTCGATAGATTAGGTTCAAAGCCAACCTTCGCCAACGTCCTTAAAATAGAGCCGCAATGGTTTTCTCAACAAATAAATTGAAGTCATCCAGACAGGCAATGTGATCCAGTACCATGGAGACACGAAAAGAGAGTATAGGATGAGATCGAAGGGAAGAAAAATGTAGCCCACAACGAGAAAGAATAACGCAAGAGCTAATGGAAATAAAAGAACCGCCCTCCATAAGATGCTACAAAGTGCGGCAGCTTCTTTCATACAGAGTCAACCTACATTTCTATCTCCCTAGCTCAAATAGAAATGCTCGAAGCCCCCACGGGGCGTTCTAACTGCAGCCCAGGGCAGCGCCCTGGGAATAGGATTCATCGGGCGAAAAGCCCTGTAGGGGCGCTCTAAATTCGAAAGCTCCGTCAATCCCAAAGGCTATCCGGACATGCCGCGAAAAAGAAAGGCGCTGCCGAGCAAGACTCCAACGGCCATTAAGACAATGATCAGCCCCATCAGGCAAAAATGGGCGGTACCAAAAAACATTTGCGTACCGGGATCGGCAAAGTGGTCGTATTGTTTCCAGAGCAAAAAGCGAAGCCATCCCCGGCCCGATGGCGGCCTGAGATAACCCTGGGTCCTGAACTCGCGCCGGGCACAATAAGCCCCGGCGAGCAGCGCGATGAAACCGCAAACCAAAAAGCCAGGCCGACCAACCCACCGAGCTCGAAAACTGAGAAAAGGTCGTAGCCCATTATTTCCTGTTTGTTTGCTTCAGAATGTTTCGACGGGGGATCGTTTGCCGTCATCCACAGAACGCAGCGCAGCAGCCTCTGCGCCAAGAGTGTCCACGCGAAGTTGATAGATTTTTTGGTCGATGGCCGCATGTGCCCCGATGGAAAAAGGCAGCGGCGGATCGAGCTTATCCCGCAAGTGAGCGATTTGCTTTTCGGCTTCCGTAGCGCGAGCCGGTGAAATTGCTTCGAGCGCCTGGGCCGCTTCGGGAATTAGTTCCGGACGATGGCAGAGCAGCACGAGGTCGTTGCCCGCCTCCACCGCGCGCGTCACCGATTCAGCCAGGCCGTAATGGCCGACAATCGCGCCCATGTCGAGATCGTCGCTGATGACCGTGCCCCGGTAGCCCCATTGCTCGCGCAGGATGCCGTGGATGATTTTGCGTGAGAGCGAGGAGGGAAAGCCGCTGTCATCAAGCGCGGGATAATTCGCATGGCCGACCATCATCGAATCGAGCTCCGGCGCGAGCGAAAGGAAGGCTTTCCACTCAAGCTCCTCCAGTTGCCGGCGGCTCCGCTTCACTACCGGCAGCTCGTGATGAGGATCGACGGCGGCGTAGGAATAGCCGGGAAAATGCTTGCCGCAACTGAGCACACCCTGCTCGCGCATCGTGCGGTTAAAGGCCCCGGCGTTCAACGTCGCAGTTTCGGGGTCAAGGCCCCAGGTCCGGTTCTTCAAGGAATTGTCGAGATCGCCGTTAACGGAAACGTCGACGACCGGCGCAAGGTTCAGGTTGAAGCCGAAGAGACGAAGAATCTCGCCCGTCAGCGCGCCGTGACTCTCGATCAGGCGGAGATCGCCCTTTTCGCGGAGCTGCTTGGCGCTCGGGGGCTCGGAACCGCATTCCTTCAAGCGCGAGACACGTCCGCCCTCCTGGTCGATGGTCACAATCGGCACTTGTTTCAGTTCGCTGCGGAGATCGTCGACCAGCTTGCGCAGTTGTGCCGGGGCCTTGATGTTCCGTCCGAAAAGAATGAAACCCGCCGGTTGGACCTCACGGATGATCGCCGCCGTTTTCGGATCCAACTCGACGCCGGGGACGCCCATCAGAATATATTGACCACCCTTCATTGATTAGAATATCAGCGTACCATTAAAGTCGCTGCTGGATACAAGCGCAACTTTTGCTAGTCTCCGTTGGATGCCAACCTACGAGTACGAATGCGCCAAGTGTAAGAAGACGTTTGAACTGGTCCAATCGATGAAAGACGCCGCGCTGAAAAAGTGTCCGAAAACTCTTTGCCGGATGAAAACCTGGGGCAAAGGAGTGGTAAAGCGCAAGATCGGAGCGGGAGCCGGTTTGATTTTCAAGGGCTCCGGTTTTTACATCACCGATTATCGCAGCGAAGGCTATAAGAAGTCCAAGAGCGACTCCGCGAAATCGAGCGAGACCGCTTCGGGAACTTCGACGAAATCGGATTCCGTGAAAGCAGAATCGCATAAGCCGGAGGCGCCCAAGCCTGCGGCCAAGCCGGCGGCAAAAAAGGAAGTCTAACATGAACCGGCGAATCGTTTCCTTCGCCGCGCTGACCTTCGTCAGCCTCGTTTCCGCCCCTGCGCTTTTGCGCGCCCAGGATACCCCCGATACCCCGGCGGCCTCGCCGCCGCCCGCGGTTTCAACGGCGACTTCGGATGACTTTCCGCAGGTTAGCTGCACCAGCACCGATGCCCTCGCCTGCAGCGATACAGTGCAACTGGCCTCCGACACGCGGGACCAGCTTGCCACGCTGCTCAACCTTGGGCCCACCTGGCGCTTCGCCGTCCATATCCACATCATGACGCCGGACGATCCGCTTTTGGCCAAGATCGACCGCGAAGCCGCCGCGGTCTTTTCCCAGGGCTCGACCATGAAGATCGAGGCGGTCCTTCCCTCCACCGATCCCAACGCGCGCGAGTTCATTCAACGGCAATTCGTCACCGCCCTGTTGTGGGAAAAATTTTTTGCGACGACGACTAACTTTGATAAGAATACGAAGCTCGACGTTGTTCCCTTCTGGCTGGTCGAGGGTTTGCGCGAGTTGCTGAACGAAGACCCCGACCATGACCGGGAGAGCATCGTGAAGCGCGCCGTCAAAAACCAGATGGCGCCGACGCTGGATGAAGTCACCGGCTGGCACGAGCTGAGTGACGACCGCCTGCTGGGACTTTGGCAACGGGCTTTTTGCTATTATCTGGTCGACAGCATCACGCAGCCCGGGCCACCGCGGGATGACTTTCAGCAATGGCTCAACAGCTTCTCCGGCGCCGGCCCAACCTCGGCCCGACTCCACTTTCCCACCGAGGAGGCTTGGCAGCGCGAACTGGCCGATGCTTCCGCGCGCAGCGGCACACGCGTGTACAGTTGGGATAAAACCCTCGCCGAATTGACCGCCGACCAGACGATCACCTTCCTTGCCGGAAAGGATCAACCCAAGGTCCAAACCTGCTCAATCTATGATGTGACCACGCTTCCTCATACGGTCCCCATGTTTGAAGCGATCCAGGAGCGAATCTACGTTCTGACCGAGCTGGAAATTCGCTCCCACCCGAGTTGGAATCCGGTGATCGATCTCGATCGCTCCGCCCTCACGATGCTGATCAAGGACAATCAGGTGGACCAGGCCCAAAAGCTTTTGCAGCAGGCGCACCAGATGTACATCGCCGAGACGACCTATCATCAAAAGCTGCTCGACTACATGAACTGGTATGAAGTGACCAAGGATTACTCCGGCAACACGACGCACTTCAGCAGCTACTTTACCACAGCCAAGGAAATGGAAAAAGTCCAGGCCGATCCGGCGCACCCGAATCCGATCCGCGCGAATCTACTCCAGATCGAATCGGAATTATAAGATTATTGACAGGAGAAACAGGAGGGACAATCAAGGGGATTTTTAGACGGGATTGACAAGATTTACATGATTTTTCAGAACGGAATTTGAGGAACAATTTCGTTCTTCCAATATCTCATGTTCTTCATGTCACTCCTGTCTAATTCAGTCCGCATCCCAATCCTGTTAATCGTGTTAATCCTGTCCAAAAAATTCCGTTAATTCCGTCAAAAATTCCCCATGGTCTTCCTGCCTCGATTTTATTTCACGCTGGTCGTGGCGATCCTGCTCGCGCTGGCCTCGACCCTCGTGCCCAACGGCATGACCGCGAGCCTTCTGCTCACCCTGCTCCTGACCTGCGCCGTGCTGGCCGACGTCGCCCTTCTTCCCCGCGATGCACTGCGCGTGAAAAGAAAAGTGCCGCCGATTCTCAAGCAAGCCCAGCTTTTCGAGGTGGAGCTGACCTTGTTGAACCAGGGAGACAAGCCCGCCGTTTTTCAAATCGTCGACTCGCCGCCGATCGATTTCATGGGCGCCTCGAAAATGACCACGTTGCGCCTGCCTCCGAAGCGGGAGATTGTCGAGACCTACAGCCTGAAAAGCTACCGTCGCGGAAGCTTCACGTTCGGCGCGGTTTTCTACCGGATCACCGGGCCGCTCGGCTTGATCCAGCGCCAGGGAAAAGTTGAACTGCCGCAGTCGGTGCTGGTCCTGCCCGACATGACCGGCGAAGGCTCGCGCGATCTGCAACTTGCGCTGGCCGGGGCTTTCCAGGCGGGACGTCGAAAGGCCCTGCGCCGCGGCGAAGGCAGCGAATTCGAATCGTTGAGGGACCATCAGCGCGACGATGATTTCCGCCACATCGACTGGAAGGCCTCCGCCAAGCGCGGCAAGCTGATCAGCCGCCAGTACGAAACGGAGCGGGACCAGCGCCTGATGATCCTGCTCGATACGGGGCGGTTGATGAGTCCGAAAATCGGGTCCTACCGGAAGCTTGATTACGCGATCAACGCCTCCGTGCATCTCGCCCAGATCGCACTGCACAAGGGCGATTGGCTCGGTTACGCCATCTTCAACGACGAGTTGCGCGCCTTCGCCGAACCAAAAAAAGGACAGGCGCAGATCTCCCATTTCGTGCGGAATCTCACGTCGCTCCAAGCCACGCGGCTCGAGTCGGACTACGCCGGCATTTTCCATCACGTCCTGCGGAATTGCTCGCGGCGCACGCTCATCGTCTGCTTCACCGATCTGGGCGATGCGCAATCGGCAGAAAGCCTGCTTCAAGCCACGCTGCCGCTCATGCCGCGCCATCTGCCGGTCATCATCACGGTGAGCAATTCCGAGGTGCTCGCGGTGACACGCAAGGTGCCGGAAAACGAATTCGAGGTTTACCGGCACGTCGCCGCGATGGAAATCTGGAACGATTATCAGCGCACCTTGCGCGGCCTGCGCAGTCGCGGCGTCGCCACTGTCAGCGTTCCCGCCCAGGAATTGAGCACCGCCGCGATCAACGAATACCTGCGCATCAAGGAGACCGCGCGGCTTTGAAGCCACTTATGGAATTCAAGCTTTACGCCAGACTGATCGCCCTAGCTCTCGGCGCCTGTGGAGCAATGACCCGGCCTCTGATCGCAGTCCCCGTGGAAATCAACATCCAGCCCTACGCGACCCGAACTACCTCAACCTATCTGGTTCCTGACTTCCCAACAGGCCAGGTCATTCCGCCCCTAAATAGTTTTGGCGTGCCCTTCTATATTCCTGCCGAGGGCAAGAATTTTTTTACCGTCGAGGATACGGAAGTGCCCCACCCGGTGAATGTGGGCGTATTTGGCGTCAAAAAAGTTTACACTTTAATTCAGGCCTATGGGCCTCATGCCGGGGATGAAATCCTGACCGTGGAATTCAACGGAAATAAGGGAGCCTATCAACGATTCTCGCTCTTTGTCGGGGCGAATGTGCGGGACTTTTTTGAAAGCGGCTTTAGCCGAACAATCAATAACACCACCACCCGGACTGCGTTTGAATTCATCGGTCATGGAGGGGCCTACACCGACGACGTGACGACGGGACCACGAGGCTTCTACGATTTTGATGAACAGGAATTCGTTCTCGATCCAAGTTTCTCGAAGCAAACTTTGGACACCATCAGCTTCACCCGGCACACCGTTTACGGGACGCCCATGATCCTGGGCATTACGGCAGTCAACTCGCTTGAACCGGAAGCCCCATTTTATGAGACCCTGCGCTTTTGGCTGATTATCTCCGCTGTGCTGTTGGTACTCGCCGTGATCGGGCTGGTCATTTGGATACGCCGCTGGCTTGACGCTCCTTAATGACGACGCCTACAAACCGCTTCTAGACAAAGCCGCAGAAGTGGTATGGTAACCCCAGAATGAAAATCGCCACCAACATCGCCGGAGGTCTTCTCGGCTTCCTCTTCATCGCCTTTTCGCTCCTGGTGCTTTTGCACCTTGTGTCCCCGCCTCCGCCACCAGCGGGATCACCGGTCGCGATGTTCATGGGCGTCTTTGTCCCGAGCGGCTGGTTGACCCTGGTAAAGATTTGCGAGTTGACCGGAGGAATCCTCGTCGCCATTCCGAAAACGCGTAACTTCGGGCTTCTGGTGCTTGGGCCGATCATCATTAACATCCTCGCTTTCCACATCTTGGTGGCGAAAGGGGCGGGACTGGTTGGGATACCACTTTTTATCGCCTTTCTGGCCTTGTTCCTTTTGTGGTCAGAACGCAAAGCGTTCGCAGGCCTGTTGCATTAAGGCGTACCTCGACAAGTTCGGGATGACAGGAGCATTGTTAGCGGGTGCTTCCCGAACTCCTCACGCCCATCCCCGGCCCGCGATCGCGCGAGCTGGCGGTCGAGTTGCGCGCGCATGAATCGCGGAACGTGACTTACGTCTCGCCGGGATTTCCGGTGTTCTGGGAACGAGCGCACGGCGCAAATGTCTGGGATGTCGATGGCAACCGGTTCCTCGATCTCACCAGCGGCTTCGGCGTGGCTAGTCTCGGCTACACTCCGGGAAAAATTGTGGCGGCGGTTCAGGACCAGGTCGCTCGACTTTATCACGCGATGGGCGATGTCCATCCGAGCGCGGAAAAGGCTGCGCTTTGCCGGAGGTTATCGGAACTCACTTTCGGGAAATGGCAGCGCGGTGGAACGGGCAAAGTCATCCTCACCAATTCGGGCAGCGAAGCGGTGGAAGCGGCCCTGAAAACCGCGTGGCTGGCCACGAAAAGGCGCGGCGTGCTGGCCTTTACCGGGAGTTATCATGGCCTCGGTTACGGCGCGCTCACCGTGACGGGCCGCAGGTTGTTCCGCGATCCGTTTGCCGCGCAGCTCGCCGATTTCGCCACCTTCATGCCCTTCCCCGACTGCCAGCATTGTCCCTTCGGCGCGATGGGTCGTGAACCCTCTGCGTGTCTGCCCGATTGCATGAACAGCTTCACGGCGCGGGCCGAGAAGCTCCTGTCTCAGGGCAGCATCGGTGCGATTCTGGTCGAGCCGGTGCAGGGTCGTGGAGGCGAAGTGGTGCCCGCCGATTGGTTTCTCCCCATGCTCCGCTCGCTGGCAAACCAGTTCGGCGTTCTTCTCATCGTCGACGAAATCTACACCGGCTTTCATCGCACCGGACGCCGATTTGCCTGCGACCACTGGAAGGTCCAGCCGGATATTATTTGCCTCGGCAAGGCGCTTACCAGCGGTTTTCCCCTCGCCGCGTGCGTGGGCCGCGCGGATATCATGGACGTCGCATGGCCCGAATCGACCGGCGAAGCGCTCCACACCAGCACGTTCCTCGGCAACCCGCTCGGCTGCCGGATGGCGCTCGAATCGCTCGACTTGCTTGAAGCAAAGCCGTGGAGCAGGCGCGTCGAGAAGCTGGGCCTTTACCTGGAGTCGGGATTGCGCCAACTGAAAGGCACGTCGAAACGCTGGGGCTGGATTCGCGGCCTCGGCCTGATGCGCGGCATCGAAGTCCTTGACGCCATTGGCCGTCCCGATGCCGCCGGCACGGGAAAAATTGTGGAAGCGATGCTCGCGCGCGGGGTCCTTCTTCTCAGCGGTGGCGTCGAGCAGAACGTGCTCTCGTTCACGCCTCCTTTCGTCATCAGCGAGGAGGAAGTCGATTTTGCCTTGGCCCAACTTGCTGATCTGATTTCTGAATGATCCAATTACCAAATTTTCCAAATTAACGAAATTTTTAAGGATTAAAATGAGGCGAATCGATTATCTTCGATTCTTCTGTTTCACGCCTTTTTTCTTAATTTGGCAATTTGGAAAATTTAGTTATTTGGTAATGATTCCCCGTCTCTCCAATAAACCACGGCGTGTTTATCGCGATAGACCTCTTTCCAATCGGCCCGCGAGTGGAGTCGCTTATTCAATGGTAAATAAGGATCGAGGATGAGCGAATCGTAGTTTCCCTGTTTGAGCTTCTCGTCCCAACCAGGCGAACCCTGCGTCATATCGACGAACGAGAAAACCGTGGTGTCGCCGTAAAAGTCGAATCGATCATCGATGCTCACACGGAAATCGGGCCGCATGTTCCAGAGCAAAGGACCGGCATTCCACGTTGTCGTTAAAGGCCGGTGAAATCGGTCGGGGTGGTCCTTTAGAAATACGACCAGCTCCGGCGTGACGTTCTCGCCCACCTGAATCGTGTGCGAAATCGGCGTCTCCAAAAAAAGCGCCGTCAGCACCAATGCGGCGACCATCACCAGCCAGGCGTCGCCCGCCGCCAAGCGCTGTTGGGCTTGAAATTCCTTTAACCGCCCCCGCAGATTGGGCCACCACGTGCCAGGCAAGAGGATTTCCAAATCCCGCGCCACCGGCACTGCTGCGATTTCCATCAGGAAAATCACATGGCGCTGGGCCTTCATTCCCTCGTAGAGAAAGAAGAGCACGGGCAACGCCATTTCCCAGCGCCAGAGCGGCGCGCGCCGGAAAACCCTCGCCAGAAAAACGACGCTCACAATGAACACCACCGTGATGGCGGACATGCTTGGCGTGGTGAAATCGGGTGGCAGTTCTTCGATCAGGAGCGCAACGCTTTTGAATGTGGTCGTAACGAGATAAAGGTGTCGATGAAGCTCCCAGCCCCACGGATTCAGCCACGTCGCCAAGGCGCAAAGCAGGGTCAGCCCAATCCACGGAATGAGCGGTGCTTCCTCACTGTCGACGCGTTTGAAGATGCGGTCCAGCAGTCGGCCGAAGATTGAAAGCGCAAGAAAAGCGAGCGCGGCCAGCCAGCCCGCATGGAGATTCGCCCAGGCGATGAAGACCAGCGGCAGGATCACCCAGTCGCGCGTCAGCGGATAGCTCCGCCGTCGCCAGACCTCGACGACGAGCGCCATGAAGAGGTAGGTGAAGAGAACCGGGCGCGCCGAAAAATGAATCTGCACGGTGAGAAACGCCACACCGGTGACCAGCATCACTACCGATAGCGAAAGCCCCGAGTGAAGGAGCGTCCGGTAAATACCCAGGATGGTGGCCGCAAAAATCGCAAAGCAAAACGCGCAGACCAGAGGCAACCCGCCAGCGCGATAGAGCTCGCCGATGGTCGTTTCAAAGGCCCACTCGAAGTCGGTCCATGGCTGGCCTGCCTTGGTAAAGCTGAGCGGATCGGTGCGAGGGATTTGCCCCGATTCAAGGATCGCCTCGGCTGTCCGCAAGTGCCTTCCCACTCCCGGATCTTCAAAAATCCGGCTGGGACTGACGAACATCCAACATTCGATGGCGAGGAAGAGAAAAAAGCCAAAAGTCGGCAACCACCAGATTGGCCTCGTTTCGGACTTGAACATCGAAGTGACGTTAGGGCATGTCTTCAAAAGAGGACAAGGCCGCGTTTGTCACCGCGAATTCTCGCCGACAGGTCAGCCAAATCGCCTAAAACTCAGTGCGAGGCTTGGGCGCTCGCGACAACGGAGTCGATCGTTGTATAAATGCCTTTAACTTGCTGGCCCATATTGATCAACACTCCGATCGCTACAACAGAAATTATGGCAAGAATCAGGGAGTATTCCACTAAAGTCTGCCCTTGGCATGCTTTGCTTCTCTGCGACCTTGCTTTCAGCGAAAAGGAACAAAAAATGGTCGTTTCGTCGACGTTGCTCATCATTACTAGTTAACATACAATCCGATAAAAGTTCAACTCATAAACGATTATCTTTTAAAATATTATTAGGGGCTTTTGCTTTCTTTTTAGTTCTGTAGACCCACTCATAACACCGAAAGTCAGCTTTCTTCTCTCGAAATTGCGGCGGTCACCCGATAGACTCACCCCCTCATGCCTTCTGTTTTCATCAAAACCTATGGTTGCCAGATGAATGTCCGCGACTCCGAACAGGTCGCGCGGGATTTGGCCGGCCGGGGCTATGACTTGGTTGAAAGAGAAGACCACGCCGATGTCGTGCTGCTGAACACCTGCTCGGTGCGCGACATGGCGGAGCAGAAGGCCATCGGCAAGATGCAGACGCTGGAAGGACGCAAGAAGCATCGCCAGCATCAGGTTATAGGCTTTCTCGGCTGCATGGCCCAAAGCCGGGGCGCATCGATCCTGGACGACCTCCCCGACGTCGATCTGGTCGTCGGCACCCAGAAATTTCATGAAACGGGCCGCCACGTGGACGAGCTGCTCCGCCAACGCCGGGAAAGCCCCGGGATGAAGCCCGCGCGCATCGTGGACATCGCCGAGGAGAGCGGCTCGCAAAATACGATTCGGGATCATCTGCTCGCGCCGAATCAGGTCACCGCGTTTGTCTCGATCATGCAGGGTTGCAATATGCACTGTACGTTCTGCATCGTCCCAAGCACGCGCGGCGCGGAGCGATCCCGGCCCATCGGGGAAATCGTCGCGGAGGTCGAATCACTCGTGCAGCAGGGCGTCAAGGAGATCACGCTGCTGGGCCAGATCGTTAATCTTTACGGGCGCCACGAGTTCCCCGCCGTGGAGGGCCGCTCGCCCTTCGCGCAACTGCTGCATGCCGTCTGCGCGGTGCCCGGCATCCAGCGCGTCCGCTTCACCTCGCCGCATCCCATCGGCTTCAAGGACGATCTCGTGGCCTGCTTCCGTGAGCTGCCCCAGCTCTGCGAACACGTGCACCTGCCGGTGCAATCGGGCAGCGACCGCATCCTCAAGGCGATGCACCGCGCCTATACGCGGGAAAAGTACCTGGGCCTGATCGGGAAACTCCGCGCCGCGCAACCGCGGATTTCCTTCACCACGGACATCATCGTGGGCTTTCCCGGCGAGACCGAGGACGATTTCCGGCAGACGTGCGAGCTGGTGCGCGAAGTGGGCTTCGATAACGCGTTCATTTTCCGCTACTCCCCTCGCCGCGACACGCCCGCCGCGACGATGGAGGATCAATTGCCCGAGGTGGTGAAGATGGAGCGCAATCAGGTTCTCCTGCGCATCCTCGACCAAATCGCCGAAAGCCGTGTGAAGGGGTTGCTCGGGACCGAAGACGAAATCCTGGTCGAGGGCGAAAGCCGGACCAATCCCGCGCGTTATCAGGGCCGCACGCGCACCAACCGGCTCGTCCTCATCGAAGCCAACGAGCGCTGGCGCGGAGAACTGCTTCCCGTCCGACTGACCGAGTCGACTGGGTTTACGTATTATGCGGAGCCGGTGTTGCAGCCTGAAACCGTCTGACGCTAATGAGCAATCCCGACCCCTCGATTTCGCAGCTTTCCGCGAAAATTGATGATGTCATCCTTGGAATCAAGTGGATGTTCTCCTTAGTAATCGTTTCCTCATCAATCCCCAATTTTTGCACTTCGCTTCCCATTGGCATATTTGCTGAGCTTTTTCGGGATGCCTTACCGGGCAAGCCTTTGCCATTACTGACGCTCGCCGTAATTCATTCTTCGACTTTCCTTCTTATTCTTACTCTAGTTTGGCCTGTTATTGGGGTTCTGAGCATCCTTTACAGCAAGCGAGTCAGCGTTTGGATGATCAGCTCATTCGTCATTATCTGTTTGATCGGCTTACAGATTTTCTTCACTTGGGTGGCATGCTTTCTTCCGTTTCTTCCTATTGTTAATGGAATGTCGGACATCCAACGATAAACAGCGACGGTCATAGATGGATGTCATTCCGCCAGCTCCTTTCCTAAGGGGCGGCATAGTAACATCTTAATGCGTTCGCCTCAAGCCTTTTTCGGCAGGTTATGGTAGGAATCTGCACGCATTTGTTATGCGCCATTGAGACGATTTGCTATGCAATCCTGCTCCTCAAAAGTGCTGCAAAGCCGGGACTTGAGTGGCGTGCCGGTTTTTCGTGCTAATGCTGAAGCGCTAAGAGGCCTGGTCCGAAAATAGATGCGGAGACAAATCAAGGTGCCGATCACAATGAAACTCCCCCCCGGTCCGGCGTGCGCACGCCGGACCGGCCCATTGCCAGCAGTATCTCCGACACGACAGCTGAAAGCGCCCATTAGTTGGTCAACCTGGCTGTCGTGGCAACTGTCATTGATCCTTTTGATGCACTCAAAAGATCACCGAATTGAAACAGTGACCAAGCAGTAGTCGGCAAGGAATCTTTTGTTGGGTTGCAGGAAGAACTCGGGTTGCCAATGCGAAAAGAAAGGACCCAAGAATAATCAGCGCCCACTGAGGCATTGTTGGCGTGTCCGTCGCGGGTACCGATTGGCCGGTTACGGTAATCGTATCTGTTTCGGAAAGCGGGGCGTAGGTGCCGTTGCCAGCTTGGGTGGCCATCAGCACCACGGTGCCATCTCCTATCAAGGTCAGCGTGTCGCCGGAGACAGTCGCCGGACCTGAAACGACCGAGTATGTGATCGTCAAGCCGGCGGAGGTGGTGGCTGGCAGAGCGATTGGCGTGGCGCTCAGAGAAAGCGTTTGTGTGGCGGGGAAGCTGGAGATGGTTTGGGTACCTAGGCTGTAAGAAACAATTTGCGACTCACTCGGGATTCCGTTAACGAACATTGTTAGCAACGCATACCCCGGGACAAAGCCTGTCGGCGGTAATCCGGCGAAAGAGGTGGAACTGAAACCCGAACCGGCGTTGAGCGGCACAGTTATGACTTGCTCATTGACTAGGCTTGAGAGCGTCACTACTGGTATGTTCGAGGCAGAACTGCTGAAGTTACCCCCTGATGCTTCTGAAACGCCGGTAAAGTTAGTTCCGGTTAGGCTCAGCATCGTTGTCGAACTAACGGATGAAACCGCATTGAGCTGAGGTTGGGTTGCCGAGGTATAGCCAACGTTGGGGTTTCGCAGCTCCGCGCTGTTTAGGGCACCTGAGCTTCCTTGCCCGCCCGCTACAAGCACGAGACCGTCATTCGGTAAACAGATTGCGGTTTGATCGTATCGGGCGTTATTCAAGCTCGCACTTGATGACCACGTGCCAGTTTCCGGTTCATATTTTTCCGCGCTGGCTAATCCTGTCGAACCATTGTAGCCGCCCAAAACAACGACCCACCCCTTTTGTGGGAGTAATGTGGCGGTGTGAAGTTCTCTCGCGGTGTTGAGGCTGCCAGTAGCTGTCCATGCTCCGCTACCCGGGTTGTAAAGTTCCGCCGAAGCGAGGAATGAGTTTCCGTTTCCGTACCCCCCTGCCACTAACACCAAGCCATTAGGCAGGAGGGTGGCGGTGTGCGAAGCTCGCGCGGTGTTGAGGTTGCCGGTTTCAGTCCACGCCCCAGTGCTGGGATTGTATAATTCGGTGATAGCATCGGTCTGACCCACAGTTGCGCTTCCGCCAGCGACCAGCACCTGGCCATTGGGCAATAGAGTGGCCGTGTGCTGATATCGCGGAATATTGAGGCTGCCAGTCGTCGTCCAAACTCCGGTGCCAGGATTGTAAAGTTCGGCGACAATGGCGCTGGCCGCGGTACCCGCCGAACCTAATCCTCCCGCAACCAGTACTTGGCCGCTGGGCAATAAGGTTGCGGTTTGCCAACCACGCGGGTAATTGAGATTGCCGGTCAGCGACCACGAACCGGTCGATGGATTATAAAGTTCCGCCGTGTTATTCGCTCCAGCACCTATGCCGCCGGCTACGAGCACCTGACCGTTGGGGAGAAGCGTGGCGGTATGCAGATATCTCGCTACATTAAGGTTACCAGTCGAGGTCCAAGTTCCGGTGCTCGGATTGTAAAGTTCTGCGCTGTTCAGAGGTCCCGCACTCCCATACCCACCCGCGACAAGTATCAGACCGTTGGGCAATAAAGTGGCGGTTTGCTGGTAGCGCGCAGTAATGAGGGTGCCGGTCTGGGAGAACGTCGTCGTGCTCGCGCTGTAGAATTCGGAGCTTCCCAAATATCCTGAAGTTCCCGTGCCACCAACGACTATCACAACTCCGCTGGGCAAAAGAGTTGCGGTTTGGAGGGCGCGCGCGTTATTCAGGCTGCCTGTTATCGTCCATGTACCTGTACTCGGATTATACAATTCTGCGCCTGCGAGGTAGGTTCCACTGCTGATTCCACCGGTGACGATCACATTGCCGTTCGGCAACAAGGTAGCCGTGTGATATGAACGTGCCGTGCTGAGGTTTCCCGTCGAGGTCCACGTGCCCGTGCTCGGGTTGTATAATTCACTGCTCGTTAATGAAGTATTGTTCGCATTATCGCCTGCCGCCACCAGTACTTGGCCATTGGTGAGGAGCGTGGCGGTATGATTGGCGCGAGCAGAATTGAGGTTGCCGGTGACCGACCAAGTGCCTGAGGTGGGGTTATACAATTCTACGCTAGTTAGCGGCCCATAATTGTATCCACCTGCCGCCAGCACTTTGCCATTTGATAGAAGGGTGGCGGTATGAAAAAATCTGGCTGTGCCCAGGCTGCCGGTGTTTGTCCATGTGCCGGTGCTCGGATTATACAACTCGGCACTGGTCAGGCCTCCACTACCGTTGGAAGTACCGCCCACTACTAATATCAGGCCGTTCGGCAAAAGTGTAGCGCTGTGTTGACCACGAGCCGAGTTTAGGTTTCCGGTTGTGGTCCAACTACCGGTGCTCGGATTGTATAACTCCGCGCTGGCCAGATAACCGGAACTGTTATAGCCACCGGCCACCAAGACTTCTCCGTTGGGCAATAACGTCGCTGTGTGTAGACTACGCGCATAATGAAGGCTTCCCGTAGTCGTCCAACTACCAGTGCTGGGATTATATAATTCGGCGCTTGCCAAATAGCCCGAATTTCCCTGCCCGCCCGTGACCAGAATTTGGCCATTATTCAACAGGGTTGCCGTTTGCGTATTGCGAGGTGTATTCAGGGTGCCACTGGTGTACGTCCACGGAAGAGCACTCGTTACGGTGATCGTTTCAGTAGCGGAGAACGGCGCATACGTGCTGCTGCCCGCCTGCGTGGCGTTGACGACCACCGTGCCAGTTCCGGTAAGCGTCAGCGTGTTGCCTGAAACGGTGCCCGGGCCGGATGCAACAGAGTAGGTTACGGTAAGGCCCGCGGAGGTCGTCGCGGTCAGGGCATAGGGCGACGCGCTCGTGCTTAGCGATAAAGTCGGTGGGAAATTGGCAAGAGTTTGCGGGATGGTGACGGTGATGGTTTCCGTGTCGGAAAGCGGGGCGTAGGTACCGTTACCGGCTTGAGTCGCCATTAGCACCACGGTGCCCCCGCCAGTCAATGTAAGCGTATCGCCCGAAACCGTGGCCGGGCCGGAAACGACGGTGTAGGCGAGGCTCAAGCCCGCGGAAGTCGTGGCAGGTAACGCCACGGGAGAGGCGCTTTCGCTGAGCGTTTGCGTGGCCGGGAAGTTGGAGATGGTTTGCGTGGCCAGGCTGTAGGAAACGATTTGCGATGTGCTCGGCGTCCCGTTGACGAACATGGTAAGCAGCGCGTATCCCGGAACCAACCCGGCAGGCGGGAGCGAGGTGAACGAGGTGGACGTAAAGCCCGAGCTGGAATTGAGCGGAACGTTAATCACCTGCTCATTGACCAAGCTTTCCAACTGCACCACTGGTATGTTGGAAGAAGAATTGTTGGTCGCGCCGCCGGAGGCTTCCGAGACACCCGTAAAGTTCGTTCCGGTCAGGCTCAAGGCGCTGGTCGAATTGGCCGAGGAAACGGCGTTGACTTGGGGTTGAGTCGCCGAGCTGTAGCCGAGGCCGGGATTAAATAGTTCGGCACTGGTCAGAATACCTGAATTTCCATCGCCCCCCGCCACCAGCACCTGGCCGTTGGGCAACAGCGTGGCGGTGTGCTCCCATCGCGCGGTGTTGAGGCTGCCCGTGGTCGTCCAAGTCCCGGTGGCTGGATTAAACAATTCGGCGCTGGTCAAATAACCTGAATTTCCATAGCCCCCCGCGACCAGCACCTCGCCGTTGGGCAAGAGCGTGGCGGTATGATAGTATCGCACGTTGTTGAGACTGCCCGTGGCCGTCCAAGTCCCGTTGGCTGGATTAAATAATTCGGCGCTGGTCAAATAACCTGAATTTCCATAGCCCCCCGCGACCAACACTTGGCCGTTGGGCAAGAGCGTGGCGGTAGGATAGGCTCGCACGTTGTTGAGACTGCCCGTGGCCGTCCAAGTCCCGTTGGTTGGATTGAACAATTCAGCGCTGGCCAGATAACCTGAACTTCCAGCGCCCCCCGCGACCAGCACCTGGCCGTTGGGCAGCAGCGTGGCAGTATGAAGGTATCGCGCGGTGTTGAGACTGCCCGTGGCCGCCCAAGTCCCGGTGGCTGGATTAAATAATTCCGCGCTGGCCACATAACCGGAAGTGCTGTTATAGCCCCCCGCGACCAGCACCTGGCCGTTGGGCAACAGCGTGGCGGTATGATAGTATCGCGCGGTGTTGAGACTGCCCGTGGCCGTCCAAGTCCCGTTGGCCGGATTAAATATTTCGGCGCTGGCCAGATAACCTGAACTTCCAGCGCCCCCCGCGACCAGCACCTGGCCGTTGGGCAACAGCGTGGCGGTATGAAGGTATCGCGCGGTGTTGAGACTGCCCGTGGCCGTCCAAGTCCCAGTTGACGGATTGTACAATTCAGCGCTGGCCAAATAACCTGAATTTCCCAAGCCCCCCGCGACCAGCACCTGGCCGTTGGGCAACAGCGTGGCGGTATGATAGTATCGCGCGGTGTTGAGACTTCCGGTGGCCGTCCAAGTCCCGGTGGCTGGATTAAACAATTCGGCGCTGGCCACATAACCGGAAGTGCTGTTATAGCCCCCCGCGACCAGCACCTGGCCGTTGGGCAACAGCGTGGCGGTATGAAGGTATCGCGCGGTGTTGAGACTGCCCGTGGCCGTCCAAGTCCCGGTGGCCAGATTAAATAATTCGGCGCTGGTCAAAATGCCTGAATTTCCAACCCCCCCCGCGACCAGCACCTGGCCGTTGGGCAACAGCGTCGCGGTATGATAGTATCGCGCGGTGTTGAGACTTCCGGTGGCCGTCCAAGTCCCGTTGGCTGGATTAAATAATTCGGCGCTGGTCAAAATGCCTGAATTTCCAACCCCCCCCGCGACCAGCACCTGGCCGTTGGGCAACAGCGTGGCGGTGTGATATCCTCGTGCAGCGTTAAGACTGCCATTCGGCGCGACCCAGGTGGGATCGATCACCACGGGGTAGTGGAGTTTCGCAGGATTGTTAATTACTAACGCCAGGCGCGGCTGGGAAGGGCCGTTTGGGTAGCTCAGTTCCCAATGCGCCCTTTGTGAATTAACCTCGGTCTTCAGAGGAGCTTTGGCATCGCCAATTCCGGCGGTTGGTGCTTGGGACTGAGACGGGCCACTTTCCACCAGCCAAGGTGCTTCGATCTGAATTTGCTGGCCTTGCGCGTTCGTAAAATGGACCGCGTTGTCGGAAAGGCTGATCTTCTTCACACCCGACACACCGGAAAGGTCATACTCGAACCTTTGCGGAGCATTAGCGTCGTGGAGCAAAAGGAATTCTTCGCTCTTGCTGTCACTGACCACGTTTAAGCTATCGGTTGAGCGGTAAACATTATGATAAACGAGCTTGCCATTCTCGATCTGCGCCGACGCCGAATTACTGCCTAGCGGTTTAAGCGTAACGGTCATGCCCTGGCTGCGCTCCTGGGTGCCGGCGGAATAATACTGAGGAAAAGTCGGTACGAGCGCGGGCGATCCCGGATGGATTTGTGCGAAAGCCGTCCACGCCTGTGCCTCCTGAGGTTTGAGGCCCGCAGGGGCTTGAGGCGGTTCGGGCTTGGCTTGGTAGCCCTTATCGGTCTTGGTGAAATTGCTGTTCGACGCCAAAGCCGTGGTTACTTGTGGCCCAAAATCGTTGATCTGCCTCTCAACTACTCCCGGAGCGTACGACACTGGCCAATAAAAATACAAAATCAAGGCAAGTGCCAGGCTTAGATTGATCGCGAGAGCTAAGTGATTTTTCATCGGCTTGTCGTGCTGGAGGGTGGAATTCAGAAAAACAAATTCTGCGTCGTACCTGGGTTAGCGATGGAGGGGCGACGGTTTGCGAACGAGGTGAAGACGTGGTCGCAGTACCTTTCGACCTCCGGCAGTTAGGTCTGAAAGCGAGGCGCGCTTTACCGTCGCGCATGACTCTTTGACCTCCGCGTCATAATAAAAATAGATTTCATCGCGGTCTGGGTTATCGACCACGGATTCCGCATCGATCTCAATCGTCCTGCCATTTTTAAGGGCGAGTCTGTAGGTAGGCATAATGATCGTGAGATGTGGTAAGAAGTATGTGAACTAAGTTTGTCAAGCCGAGCCGTGTTCCCACGGTCGCCGCTTCAGACTTCTTAGAGAGAACCACGTAATGTCGATATACGCCGAACGGCGTATTTTTTAAGGAGTGTTACGAATTGATGACGATGAGATAAACCGGATGGCGAGCGCGACTCGATTATTAGCGCCAAGTTTATGCAGGAGATGCTCGACATGCTTTTTCACGGTATGGCGGCTGATGCCGAGAATGATCGCCACTTCGGAATTGGTCTTGCCGTGAGCGACCCACTCCAGCACTTCCCTTTCCCGAAGCGTGAGTGAGTCGTGACGCTTCTGTTTTTGCATTGCTCTTCCCTCTTCCCGGAGGCAAATCCTGAGCGGGACCTTTTTCTTAGACAAGAGCAAGAGGCGAAGATATACGCCGATCGGCGTATACCGTTATCAGCGGCAAACCATGAGAGCGATTTGTGTCAGGTTCTCGCAGAGATCCCGGTGGCAAGCGCGACCCGGTTCTCTACGCCGTGCTTGGCGAGGAGATGCTCAACGTGCTTTTTCACCGTATGAGGGCTGATGCCAAGGATGATGCCAATCTCAGCGTTGGTCTTGCCTTGGCCGATCCAGTGCAGCACGTCTTTTTCGCGGGCCGTGAGATCCTTGGGGGCACGAACTATGCCGCCGAGAAAACCGGTGAAGGCGAGGATTTCACGCTCACCGTCGATCGTCCGGGCGAGGGTGATCACCAGTTTGTGCGGGCCACGCTGGAGTTGAAGTGGCCGTGCGCGGCGCCAAGGTACGCGGCCCTCGGCGAAATCGCGACGGCGGTCTTTGATCCAACTGACGAGATCCGGCGGAGGCGCCCAGGGCTGGCGGGAGGCACCGTAGAAGTGATCGAGAATTTGCCGCATTTCCGGTGGCCAATGGGTTATGGCGTCGTCGCGGGGCACGGTGAGTTGGAGCAAGTGCGGGTCAGGCCCTGCGAGGGGACGCTCGGCGGCGGAGACCCAGCCTGCGTTGGACTTAGCTTGCAGGATGTGGGGCCGCAGGAAGGCGAGTAAGGCCCGGTCGTCCGCGGTGTAGGGTCTTGTTCCGGTCAGGCCGACCATCATGCTTGACTGCCCGCTTGGGAGGTTGATCATGAGTTGGTCGCGGTAGTCAAGATGGCGATAGCCTTCCTGGTAAACGGCGAGGCGGCGGAATTGGCGGAATGAGAGAAAGTCGGTGAGCTGGACGATGGGCTCCTGCCCGCGACCGAGGACATAGCAAGAAATCGGGTTCTGGTCGGCGTATTCGACAATCGCGGGAAAAAAGCTGGACTCCTGGGGCACGAATCCGTCCGATGCGTGGCTGGCAAAAGCGAGGGGCTCGTAGATGAGTTCATCCACGGTCGCGATGGAGTCGGGAAAAAGCTGCCGCAACATCGCCGCAACATTGGTGGCGAAAGCCGAGCTTGGGCCACGCGCGTAGAGCCGCAGCAAGGCTTGCGATAGACGTCCGCTTTCAGGTGACTTGAGGATTTGCATGGCCAACAATTCCGTATCTCGTCAGCGACATACCACAAATTTTAAAAGCTCGCACGAACTTCCAATCCTAGCACGGGCGGCGATCCTGGATTGCCGAAAAGGCCCAGGCCGGGCGAATAGGTCAGCGACTCACCGTATCGAGAATCCGTCAAGTTAGCGCCGAAGAAGTAAATGCCGCCATGGTCAAATTCATATCCCAGTCTGGCGCTGAGCAAGCCATAAGCCCCCTGTTTGTAGCGGTAGTGAAAATCGGTGCTGAGAACGGGAAAATCTCCCACGATATCGTAGTCCAACCGAGCTGTAAAATCGGTGGCCTTGGTCAAGTGATAAACGTAGGAGGCGCTATTATCAATGGTGTATTCGGGTATGTTAACGACGGGATCACCATTGTTAGCGCCGCCTGGGAATTCGTTGTACAGCGCCTCCGTGTAGCCCAAGTCGGACTTAACAGTTAAATCTGGCCATGGATTTGCGCTCAGGCTCAATTCCGCGCCCTGTGCCGTGGCGTATTTGGCGTTTGTTTCGTAGGTAATGACCGGCGTTACGGCCACGGGCGATTGATAATTTTGATAGCGGGAATAGAAAAGAAGGGGCGTGATCGAGGCTTTGTCATTCCAAAATGAGATATTGTGTCCAAGTTCTGCGTTCCATGACGTTTCCTTCGTGTATTTGTCCTGGGCGATTTGATAGATTCCCACGCCGCCGGGCCGCCACGCTTTATCTAACTTTACCCAACTGGATTGATTCTCCGACCAACGATAGGTGGCCTGGATACTGGGAAGATACGTTCCCTGAGTCAAAGAGTCCGCCTCAACTCCGTTGTGAGCCACTCCCCCGCTGAGTGCGCCGGCAATGCTGGTCAACGCGACGCCGGAAGTTTTGTCTTCGCTAAAAATCTCTCCACGTAACCCGCTGGTCACCTCCCATTGCTCCGCCGGATGAAAGGTGAGTTGACCGTAGACGGCGTAATCATCATCCCGCACGTCATTAAGCGCGAAAAGATCCGCTGTGCCTGGGGCAGCGGTGATCAACGGCAACTGATAGATATCGCTCTGGTTATAGCCATCCTGGGTGCGATGGCTAAAAAAGAAACCGCCGCGCCATTGGACGTCGGATGATGCATCGGTGGAAACAGCACGCAGCTCTTCGGTAAAAGCTTCAGTCCCGAAATCCTGCCCGGAATCCACAAGATTTAACGGGAGTGCCCGCGCGATGTACGACGTGTTTTCCAGATCATTGACGTTTCGCGCCTGCCGCGACGTCACGGAAAGGAGATCGAACCCGTCTAAATGCCAGAGAATCCGGAATGCTTCCAAATTATATCGCTGAACATTGTAGCCATTATATGAGGTATTTAGTGTATTATAGTTGGGCTCTTGCGACAGCGGCAAAAGATCATAGAAATTGGACTGAGTAAAATCTCCCAAGCCGCCATAGAGTCCTATTTCCCATTCTTTGGAGGGCGTCCAAATCAGCCGCAGCAATCCGTCGCGTTTTTGATAGCCATCGACCTTGCTGTTATCAAACAAGTTGGTGATATACCCGTTTTGCTCCGAGAAATTGCCGGAAAATCCCAGATAAAGATGATCCTTGATTAGCGGCGCATTGATGGTGGGTTGTAATTGTTGAAATTCATAGCTGCCATACTGATAATCCACGCTGCCGGACCAATTGTTGGTTGGCGTAACGGTATACATATTCAAGGCTCCAGCAGGACTCGGCGCGCCAAAGAGGGTCTCCTGCGGGCCGCGATAAAATTGCGCGGAAGTCAGGTTTAAAAGAGGCGTATTCCGGTCGAGCGTATCCACGCTGGGAATGTCGTCGATGTACTGGCTAACAGACGGCCGCAAATCATTGTTGAGCAGCAGGATGTTTTCTCCCACGCCACGAACCGTATAGGTTGTTCCCGGAAAGGAATAGAACGTATTGACGCTGACATTCGGCGCCTGTCGGACAATATCCGCAGCGGTCTGGACATTGGTTTCTTCAAGGTCTCTCTTATCAAGGAATTCGATGGACTGGACTTGGCTGCTTTCCTTCGCTGTTACCACAATTAGAGGTAACTCCACTGTTTGCGATGGCGAGGGTACCTCCTGTCCCCATAGCGAATAAGGCACAAAGGGGCTCAAGAGACCTAAATATGAGAATGCTACTAGCTTATACATCGGGCGCATTTCTTCTTTCATTTCGAACGGCGGAAAATGGTAGTTTCTCGATAAATTAGGGCAATAAAATCTTCAGAATGAGCGATTTGAATGAATTTTACCGAAACGAGACTCCCTCAACGCGCGTGCCAAGGTGGTGGAGGATTGCATGATTTGCACCGCCGTGCCTGCGGCACCGCGGCGAGTTAGTTAAGTGCGTGGGCCATACGCCAGCGACCGGGCCGGGCTGCGGCACCCGTTCTCCCCGCCGCACCCGGTCCCGTCGCCTTTCAGGCATTGGCCCGATTAAGAAAGCGCATACCGCGAAATTGGATATTGGCGCCTAGTTCACGGGCAAATTCTTGCTGGAGACGCGAGGCCCGCTGCCGGGAAACGCCATGTTGCCGCGCGCACCAGCTCGCGGAGGGACGTTTGCATGGCAACAGGTGCGGGCAGATGCACAGGCTCACGAGATCGGAGCGCAAGCCCCGCTGCTTGGCTCCGCCGCGCCCCCGCGTGATCCACTCCAGGACACGGATAATATCGCCGCCAGCTAGGGCGAAGGCAAACTGTCATCGCGCGGCGCAGGGTCCATCTTCCCCGCCGAATCATCAAAGTAAGCATCGGGTGGCATGTACCGTGGCCTAATCATCTGGCACCGCTTTTTCGAATGATTTGCCGCAGCCGGTGCGATGACAGGCCACGACTCTTGACCAGGCAATCCCTGATTTCCTGCGGGACGAAACGTACAGCCCCGCCCAACTGGACATAGGGCAATCCTCTTTTTCGCAGATTAAAGACGGTCTTGAGACTGACATGGAGATACTTGGCGACCCTTTCCGTCGTCCATAGCTCCGAATCTGTTTCTTGGGGTGAGATTTTCACGTCCTCGGAAACCGGGGGATTTCCGAGCGTGCCAGTGTTTGCTAAAGAATTCATAAATTAAGAATGAAGGGTTTAAGTTTTTTCCGTTAACGAGCAGTGGGAGAGTTAAGTTCCATAATCACGAATTGTGGTTCCGACCTGCCCGAAAATGCTCGTGGTTACATCCTGAAGGGAATTTCGTTTCACCGTTAGGGTGCTTTGGAACGGTGGTGAGAAAAAGTGAGGGAAAGTGGGTAGGTAGTCATTTCCGCTCACGGACACGATAAATTTTATGTCCGTTTGACACGGAAAGGCCCCTTCCGTTGGAGGCTACCTTGTAGCCATTTTAAAGGTGCCCGGACGGCAGCAAAGAAACCTACGCCTATGATGCGGTCGGCAACATGGTGACCTATGTCACCCGCGCTGGCCAAACCAAGACGAGTGTTTTCGATAACCGCAACCGGGAAGTGTCCTACACCTGGAGCGACGGCGTGACGCCCAATGTCACCCGCAGTTACGATGCGGCCGGTCGGTTGCTCAGTTCGGCCAACGGGGTATCGACCTCATCCTATGCGTATGACAATGCCAATCGGTTGTTGAGCGAAACCCAGGCCC
>Ga0116229_10001944_pt1 | contig 33072 bp, 13 predicted proteins | sample S1TSphgellanicum_3_FD_87313 | JGI IMG/M metagenome (GOLD analysis project Ga0116229, IMG submission 87313) | Host-associated microbial communities from peat moss isolated from Minnesota, USA - S1T2_Fc - Sphagnum magellanicum MG | ecosystem: Host-associated > Plants > Peat moss > Unclassified...
GGGGCCCTCCGGCTGCTCTGAGCGCCCTTCTTTTTCTTTTGGGGGTTTTCTTTCTCCGGCAAATATCTGTTTCAAGGAGTGATGAAAAAATTGGAGATAAGGCACACTAGCAAGGGAGGGTTTGGGTTTGTAAGGTCTCTTATAAGGTTTATAGGGTCCATCAACCTTGGGATGAATGGATGAATGAGTGGATGGATGGATGGATGCCTCCTTCCTCCTATTTTAGCCGGGCTTTTATTTTAGCTCCGACTTAGTGGGTGTTCCAAGTTTGAAGTAACCTTACAACCACTTGAAATGTGCCACACTTGAAAACCGTCTATGCCTTGCAGGCACGGGTAACCACTAGTAACTAATTAAACCAATTAGTATAAATCATAATATGTACCTAAGTTCTTATAAAAGCTACAATAAATAATATTCAATAACAAATGTTATTTTTGAATACTCATTATAAAAGTAATTAGTAATAATAAAAGTTGTACTCAATCAATGAGGTGGGGAAAAATGTGCATTCAAGATATTTTTTTGGAATAACACCACCATAGTCTCTCATGTTGGTAGAAAATGCGAATGTTTGGGGAATGTCAAAATATCATGATTTTTTTGTGGATGGCAAATCAAAGTGACCCATTGAAAAAGATAAAGTCAAACTTTGGTATGCACCCACAATTAATTAATATGGATTTGCAAGAAAGTATGATTATTAAGGATATATAATATTTACACTTACATGCCTCAAAATATTTACTCGGGGTAGTGTAAGTGCATTTGACAAATATTTACATTGACCTCTGTAAAAAATAATACTAGATACCACAACAATATAAATATAAGTGTAAAAAGTTCAAATGTGTAAGTGTAAATTATTTACACTTAAAACGAGATTTACATGTTGTATATATGGCTATTGTTTCTAACACACAACACCAGTTGAATCCTCACACATTGTTTCTTTGCTTTTGAAACTCAAAGAATATTTGTAACTCTTCACCTAGTATTTCCAATGTCAAAAAAATTGCTCAATTTGATAAAAAAATGGGGAAAATATGAGATGTTTGGTGTAACGTGGTTCAATCTTTAATGATTGGTGAATTAAAACAGATTAAGATTTCAAGCTTAAAGTGTTCAATCATTGCATTTTTGTCTTTAGAATACAAAGAAATTTTGTAAAGCCTTAGTTCGTGCACCCATTAAGTTTTAAATCATTAAAAATACACTCAAAATGAATGAGGAAGATATGGGGCTGGAACTAAAAAGAGAACTCTAAAAGTTAATTTTTCAAAAAATTTGAAGAAAACTATCATTCATCCTCTTCCAGTGTTTTTTGCAGTGCTCCTTTACTTCTGACACTCAAGGAACATTTGTAGCTCTTCAGTTTTTGTGTCCAATGACACAAAAATCGCTCAATTTGATTAATGAATGAGAAAAATATTGAAAATTGATCAATGATAGGTACGTGTTTGATGATGGGCGGTTCTAACCTGATCAACTGGAAGTTCTTTTGATTTCAAGAATTTTCATAAACCCAGAACCGGATGTTATAACAAATTCAAAGAACAGCCAGGTCAACACTGGTTTGGACACTTGTCATAAGGAGGGCAGAAGATCCCCATTACAGAATGTACTTATTATGATGTGTTACTGCTAGGATGAAACTAAACCCTAATGGATGAAAAATGGATCCAGTGCAGAGTTCTGGTCGCGTTTAATGGTGTACTATGATGTATTATTTCTTGGATGAAACTAAACCCTAATGGATGAAAAGATGTCCAGTACAGAGTTCTGCTCGCGTGTGGGGTTCTTAATGGTGTGTTATAGTTATAGTGTATTATTTCTTGGATGAAAATCAACCCTAATGGATGAAAAAAGGGGTCCAGTACAGAGTTCTGGCCGCGTGTGGGTGTTGAATTCTGAGTGAATTCGAGCTTTCATTGTGTGGTGGAAATGAAGTGCTGGAAGGGATCTTCTTTGTTGAACTGCAACTTTTGATTTTTCCCAAGAGGAAGAAGAAAGAAGAAGGGTTCCGAGAATTGTGTTCCAGGTAGCAAGCATTGTGGCGGTGTTGCTCGCTTGCTTTCAAGGAATTTCACAGCAATTCAAAGCTTAATTGCAGTGAAATCGTGATGGGAAATATAACCATAGAAGAGAATGCCACAAAACATTTGGAGGTTTCTTGTGCAAATTGCTTCAGAGTCTTTGTCTGTTGCTTCACTTTACTATGTTGTCAACAACTAGCTTGGAGGATCTTTTACCAACATGTGAGATTGGTGTGCGTTTTGCATTGTCCAAGAGTGTGAAACCCTAAACCCTAAACCTCAACCCAGCTTTTGTGCAATCTGAACAATTTTTAGTTTAATCTGTGCAGGATCTGAAGGAGATTCTGCGCTTGGATTGGGCTTTATTATTATTCCCTGGAATGCTAGACAATGTCCAGAAAAAAAAGGAGATGTGATACAAGGAGCCCGCCACCTTTTGAGACACCACCGCCAATTTCCAGGGAAGAACATGAGCAAAACTGGCATACTTGTTGTACATTTGATCTTGATACTCTTGAGTGCAACATCTGCATGGACTATCTCGTTGCACCCATATGTCAGGTGAATTTTCCAATAGTTCCACCTTTTGGACGTAGGTTGTTGGAAAAAACCCATCACTCAGAAAAAAGACCTAAACTCTTAAGATTCTACTACAGAGCTGACAATGTGCCAATCTATTCTCCAGTGAAACCGATTGATCTTGAAATGTAATAAACCCTTTTTGAAATGAATCTTTTGTCACCACTGAAACTCAGATTTTTCTTATATATATATATCCTGTTTTGGAATCTGTATTTGCAATATCTGAACAACTTGCATTTCCGTAGTTGCATCTCTGGTTCAACTGATTTATGGTTTTAGAGTGTGTGTATGTGGACAGTGTGAAAATGGGCATACAGCATGTTCAAGATGTTGCTTCAAGCTCACGCCACTCAGGATCTGCCCCACAAGCCAATTGATGACTGGAGTTATCTGCAACCTGCAGCTTGAGAAGTTGATTGAAACTCTCCATGTGGATACAAGTCCTTCAAATGCCCAGCTAGTGTTGGGTGTATATTGATGGGTTCAGTAAGTGGAATTTCTCACCACTTTCAGGTGAAGCATGCTGTCAAAACGGTGGAAGTGCCTTCCAATGAATGGGTTGAAATCCTGCTAGAATTCACAGTCGATTCTGCTGACCTTTTACTGAAAACAGTAGACATGCTGTTCCTTTTCCACCATGAAGAGCAACTATATGGGCGTGTCATTTACATCTTGTCCTTTGTGGAGGCTTCTCAAGAGAATGCTTACAGATACCACGCGGAGGTACACCTTGATGAGACAGTATTCTCAATGACAACAATTGCCAAAAGTGTCTGACAGCCTGGTAAGGATCAGGTAGCAAGCTCCCTTATCATCCCCGATGCACTTTTGGCTGGGAAGATAGGTATTCCTATTTGCTATCATCTTTATTGTGCAAAGGAGGAGGAAGAGGAAGAATATCCAATCTCTGCAAAGGAGAGCGATACCAAGTTTTCCCCAATAGAAGATCCAATAGATCTTTTTGATATCATTGGATACGATCATATTTTGCCAATGATGGTCTCCCCATCCTAGTTTTTGAATTTGCACGATATTAGTCCTCTTTTTGGAGTTGCTGGGCACTCATTGACCGACAAGAATTTGGAGTTGTCTGAATCATTTTGGTGTATCTTTAGCTCCCTCCTTCCATTCTGTATGTAGAAAGAGCAATCTCAACATTATGTACTCTATAATACATTTATTGGTATCCAGTGCTTGATCAGGAAATCTCCTGGGCATCTCACATCCATCAGATTCTGACACCTGTAAAGTTTGTGTGGCATTATGTTGGCCATGTTACTAATAGATCATATGGTCTTGGGAAAAACAATTCTGTATCTTTGTTTCTTTGGAAGTATTTTTGTTGCTCTTTCTACTTGCCATACTTCAGGAATGGACTAGTAATACTAATCCAAAGCATAGCACAACCACACTGATAGACTAGTACTGATCTTACACTACATATTCAGATAATCCTACTGGTCTAGTGCTATTTTGTCTTGCCTGATGCTATTCTGGCAACTTGGTGCTATCATGCTTTGATCCACAAGGTGTTGGTTTAGGGTTTAGCATCCAATAATGCACATTGGTGTTTGATTGTTATAACAGTTATATGCACAGCTGTAGGTCAGCTTAAATTATCTCTCAAGCAGTATGGTGCGGTTCTCTCTTTTTCAAAGAAGGAACCAGTGGGCAGCATTTGGGTGTATGGACCAGTGTTGGGCGGTTCTCATATTTTTGTGAGAACCAGCCGGTTCTGGTTCTTACATCATGTTATGAGAACCTGATCGGTTCTTTAATATACTTTTTTTTAAACTGGTGAGAACTGACCAGGTTGTCAAGATTTTTAAGTTTCCCACATTCACCTGGTTCTCAAATAGGGCGGTTGTTGCATATAGAATAATATTCAGTTCTCACAACCTGGTTCTCACATTTTCCAGAAATTAAAATTTAATTAATTAATTAATTTATTTTGTTCACAATAATTTTTTTGAACTTAATAATTATTGAAAATATATGGAAACTTGTAAAATAAATTTATTCAAAATTTACAACTCTAGATTTTCGTCCCTTTTAAAAGCTCCTTTCAAACTCTTTTTCTAAATTATGACCAGTCCGAATTAAATCTACGAAACTAAAAGGGGATTCACAACCTATTCTAGGATCAGTGGACCAATTTTTGTTGACAAAGATTAATTTGTCCAAATTTTTTGATTGGAAAGACATCTCCTAGGACTAGTAAGGATTCCAATTAATGAAAATATTTTTTTTGTTTCAATTTGAGATTCAATTATTCCTAAGATTTTTCTAGCACAAAAACCAAATGTAGGAAACATGCTTTCATGTTTTTCCCTCCATTGTAGTGGGCACTTGATGTCTTTAACATCCACTTGATAATGCCTGAAAATCAAAAGCTCTTTATTAACCAATTCCGTTGCTAGCTCACTTGTGCTGGATGTCATTTCAAAAATATCCAAACTCCTATCCTTTTCAACCCTTTGCTCAACAACGCCCCTTTTAAATTCAATCAATGGATGCAAATGATAATAACATTTTAAAACATAAGAAATAAAGATTTTTTTGTCATGTTCTTCAACAAATACCTTCCCTTGCTCACAACTCGTAAGTGAGGACACAAGATGAAGAGTTTTAAACCTAAGGTCTGACATTAAAGAAAACATATTATTCATATTGTTTTAAGAAAGAAATAAAAGAATCTAGAACTTGAATTTCTTTTTTTATGTTGGAGGCCAAACATGATAACTCATAAACAACAGTTCCATCTTCTTTTATTAAATTGTCAAAAGTTGCATAATCAATTTCATCCCTAAATTTTAGACTAATGGATATGGTAGAATTCAGTGCATCACTTAATAACCAATGACCTTTAGATTGGTTCAAAATACAAGTAGACACAATAGGGCTAAGAGAATCAACAACAATGCGACAAATGTGCCATGTCAAAGGAGGTAGTATTCTTGCATTCATTTTCATAGAATTTTGCATGCTATAACATAATATAATTACTTATTAGAATTGCAAAGCTTTTTGAAAAATGATAATTTTGCTAGCAAATTTGCAAAAGTAAAAGAAATTGTTAGAATATGCACAATAAGAATGTTCAGAACGGATCCCTCATCTTTCACATAAGTAATAATTTTTTTCCTCAATGCATAATTGTCCAACAATTTTGTTAATTTTTTATCCAAGGTTTGTCCATTAGTATTTGTTGGTTCAAAAAGGCCAAGGGTAATATGCTTTGGCTACTAATCAACACTTAAAAAATTGATTACCAATGCAAAACATCATGTCCAACTTTTGACATCCATAGATCAAAACTTGTTGTTGCAAAATGACATTTTGCTAAAGCTGGTAAAACATATAGTTGTTTAGTTTTATCCACTAATCCGGGCAATTATTCATGAAAAAATTGTTTTCTAGAAGGAAAAACGATTCTTAGACATAAATGCATATTACATCTCTTCAACCAATTATTTTCCACAAACTGTAAAGAAGATGGTTTTTGATAATTAAAAGACTCAAATCTTTCAAATTTTTTTTTGCTACACATGGTCTTTCTTAAAAGGTTCCCTTGCAAAAGAAAACTAGATATGGAGTTAGAAGAAATATTTGATCTCTTTTTGCTAGACTTCTTTTTCTTTCAAAGGACAATTCATTTCTTCTTTAATTTTTTCAAAACATTGGAATGATTTGTATTAACATGTTTCTTCAATGTAGCTATACCATTAGTTATGTCATATATGATTAATCCTTTCCTACCTTGAGTTTTTGGATTTAAATTCAATATTGGATTATTATGACAAGGAATATAACACATAATTTGAGGAGTTATTACATTAATTTTTTTATTATCATTAACACAATAAAATGCCCAACATAATGCATTTCTACTATTCCTTTTCCAAAATGATCTTTGAGCATGAAACTGTTTAAAATTCTTTTTCATTTTCTTTTCATTTATTCCTAGATTCCTATTTTTTTCTATTTGAAGACTTTCATTTTCTTGCAAATTTACATTTTCTTGAGGTTCCAAGAAATGTTCATCTTCCATCCTTACTTCATTCATAAATAGATCACATGTATTTTCATTTTCAGAAGATTGTTGGGTGAAAGCACAATTAGGTGGACTCTTTGGATTGTCATAGTGGTAATTTTTTTGGATTATAGATGAACTTTAAATGTAAAATCATATCGAACATTAAAATTTTCCATTTTTTCATTATTCGTGTTACAATATACTTTATTGAAAATCTTATTAAAAATTATGGATGAGTTTTAAGAAAATAATGGATTAATTGTGGACTTTTGAAATGATGATGCTATGTTTGTCACACATAAAATGAAAATGTGCATTCAAAAAATGTGTCATAGTAGTATCAAAAAAAAAAAGAAAAAAAAATTCACCATAAAATGAATAATTTAATTGTAAGATGCATTGATTTTTTTTCAATATAATTTTTTTTCATATTTAAAAACTTAATTTGTTACGATTTTGTCATTTTTTACAATTGATATTCCATTTCACATTGAAAATTTCAAACTTTTCTCTAAATTTATTGACCAATCACATGTTTAAGGATATTTATAGGGTGGTCTATTAATATTTGTGACCAAAACCATAGGGAATAATTATAGGATTTATAGTATGATAATTATTTTAAATGTAAGAATTGTAGCTAATGTAAGATGTGGATTTTTCAAAATGTCAAATGTGAGCCACCTCACCATGTTTTTACCCTGTTCCATATTTACTTTTAGATTAAAAATTATTGAATTAATGAGTAGAAAAATAAATTAAACAACTTTATGATTTATCAAACACTAAACATTAAATAATTCTATAATGTATCAAAACCCACAAACTACCATTTACAAACAATTACAAAATATAATCTATTTTTTTTTGCATTTACAAAATACAAATAAGGTGGAAAAAGTATGGGGTTTATTATAAAGTTAAAAAAATCTTGCAAAAATAAACAACAAAGAAAAAAAATTAAAAAATTAGCACATTAATAACAAGAAACAACACAAAATGAGTGAAAAAAAACTCAAAAACCAAAATAATGAAAAAAAATGAAAAAACAAGTTACCTTTTTGTGTGTGAGCTCCAACCTTTGATCTCCAACTTGCACATGGCAAGGAGGGGAAGGGAAGTACCATATTGATGAAAGAAACAAGAGGACAACAATGTTAGAAGAACAAAAGCATCAATGTGAGAAGACCGACAACTTGATGGGCTAGTAGGTATTTGGAGTTGTGTGTGAGAAGAATAGTGCGTGAAAAAAACAACACATGAAAAAAGTAGTTCGCAAGGTAGGAGTGTGCGAAAAGAACAATGTGTGAGAAGAGCAACGCATGAAGTAGCAACACACAAAGCAAGAATGTGTGAAGCAGCAACGTGCAAAAAGAGTTGCAACAACACAAGAAGACCAACAACAACATGAAAAGACTTGCAGCAGCACGAGAAGAGTTGTAGCAATGCAAAAAAAGTTGCAATAGTGAGAGAAGAGCTGCAACAACACAAAAAGAACTACAACAATGCAAGAAGAACTACAACAACACAAGAAGACAAGAAGCAACATGAAAAGAGCAAAAGCAACACCAAAAGAGCATGCAACAATGTGAAATGAGCAATCCAATGCCATAAGAGCAACGTGCAATGTGCAATCCACAAACAAGAATAATGTCAAGCCAACAATGAAAAGAAAAACTAATAAGGAAATAACACTATAAGACAAAAAAATAAATTTGTGAAGTGAAATAAAGCTTGAGCTTTACTTTTATACAAAATCTTAACCCTAAACAGTGCCTCCGCCTCCCTAAGTAGCAACTGTTGTTTAGGAACCCTAAACCCCAAACAATGCCTCCGCCTCCCTAAGCAACAACCTAGGAACCCTAAACCCTAAATTGATAGACTGAGAACCGGATGGAGGTTCTTTGAGAAAACATGTCTAGCTCTTTCAAAAAAAAAAAACTCCGAAACTGGTTCTCATGATCGGTTCTTGTTCATGTGAGAACTGACTGTTGATTCTCACACATAACTATGTCAATTCGTTCTCACTGTGAGAACCAGGTCAAGAACCAGGTGACAATTCGAGAATCGCCCAACACTGGTATGGACCCTTGACCAACAGTTATCAAAAATTAAAGAACCAGTAATGACCCACAACCATGGTTCTCAAAAAATAAAAACCTACCTTGAACCACGGTTCATATCAAAGAACTACTCCACACTCTGTCTGGACTTTGGACCTTTTGAGTTGCAATCTGTTCAGATGACTTTTCCACAGCAAGAAATGTACCAGAAGAATTGTGTGTTTTATGAGCATTCAAAGTATGTCATGGATTCTGCCATGGCCCATTCCAGAGCAGAACTGGTGTTCCCAACAGGTGATTCAAAGTGGTGCTCCCACTGGCAGTTCAAGTGGAATGGGCAGAACCAAAAGTGGAACCAGCAGATGACCACCTCTCCCACCTAGGAACATAATTATGGGAATTAAGACATCAAGACTTGTTCCACGCAACAAAAAATATATGCTGACAGTCTAGTTGCTAAAAACTCATTTCATGTAGAAGCTTTTGAGCAAATGAATAACTTACTGGTCATCGAAAGGAAGGACTGCTCAATGTCCTAAAAATGGAGTTTTTTGGGGAATAATTGCTGTATATCACCCTAAACCCTAGATGATCAACACCAAGTTGAGAAACCTTAAAAGCCATTATACTTTGAGTCGAAGAGTTGGGTATTCTTACAAAACATTACTCACAAGTTATTGTTCCGACTTCCGACCATGATGAGAGAAGTCTGGTGCTTTGGAGGAAGCATGAAAGAGGTCCACTGACCATGAAGCTAAGGAAGCATTGTGTTCCAGTGCATTGGATGCAAGCTGAAGAAGAATATGGGGTACAAAAACAAACTTAACTTAATTTGTGGTGCACAAAAACAAACTTAACTTAATTTGTGGTGCACAAAAACAAACTTAACTTAATTTGTGGTGCACAAAGTTGGCAAATTATGTAGAAAAATATAAGGAAGAACCAAGAATCTCCCTCAATGTAATAGGCTCATCGATAAAACTTGTGACCATTTAATGTAGGAAGCTCCTATTTAGTCCATTGGCCTCCCAAGTAGAGCCTTAACTTTGGCTGTAAACTTTGGGGGTCTAGATTATCCATTAGTCTTGATTGATTGGTTGACGGCCTCTTTTGGACATCCAGTTTTGAGGGTGAGTAAGTTATGGGCCATTTTCCCCAAAAGAGTTATGGTCCAATCTTGGAAATGATTCGCTTACTAATGCTAAATTAGGCCAGTAAAAACCAAGGCAATTATTAGCCTCAAAGGTACTCCCATATCTGACTATGCACAAAACTGCTTTGGATACTTTGGCTCCAAACTGTTTCAGATTTCAGACTAGCTTAGTCATGCAAGTTCAGGCTTGGTTTGGAATGAGATCATGTTTGGTTTGGCACTTTGGAACAGTTACCAAGGGATTTACATTAGGGATATTATTATTTTGTGAAGACCTCCACTGATTTCTCTAGTGTATCTAGAGAGTGCCTTATCCGGTCAGGCATTTTTCATTTGAAAAATGTGAACTTCTGCTCCTCTGTGCATTCTGTTTTGTAAAGCCTAGCACGGCAAAACAGTAAAAAATAGAGTCGCACTTTGCTCTTGGTAAAGCACACAAATGAGGGCATTACTGAAATCAGACAATGCTTGCCTGCTGCCTTGCTCAAGCTCTAATTTCGGTGATGCCCTTGCCCACAATTGATTTAGAGAGTACAGTCGCGTCTCCCCAAGTAGCACCCACAAATTGGTTCCCAGTTGAAGACAAAATCTTGATCCCAAAATCCTACTCCAACTTGAAGTCAGGTAGAGCCAACAAACAAACAACGAGAGTCAAGAGACTAATATTGAAAGAAATGTGTTTCCAAAAAGGAAAAACAACCTTGCTTAGTCATCACCCATTTCGGCAAAGATCCAAATTTAGTGGAGTCATTACCTGGTCTCTTGCGCCAACATCGCATGGTAGCTGACAAGGAATGAGAAGTGTTTTTTTTGGTCGTGGAGCTGTAGAAGAATGATGATGATGTAAACCTTAAGGACCTTATTCGAAGGCCCAAGAAGTGGGTTACAAAAAAATGAGGAAAGAAGAAAAGAAATCAGTGGGGAAAAAGGGCATGGTCTGAGGATTTTTATTTTGGCAAAAATCCACCAGTTCAAGACAACCAAAAACAATTAGGGATGCTAATGTCCCCAAAGGCATTTTAAAAAATAAATCTACCAAATTCGCCATATCCCAGCAGAAAGCTCTCAATTCACAATATTTAAATATTGCCCTCTAGCCTGTTGCTGCAATTTAAAGGGACTCCTAAAATTTTCAAATTCCCTCTCTGCCCTGTAGCCAAATTTGGTTAGGCCCTCTTATAAATGATACCCAGCCCACCTAGTACCTCACAAAAGTGAAAAAAAAAAAAAACCCCGGTGGTATGGTTTAGACTAAGTTACTAAGTGCAACTAAGTTTGAAATCCCACAGATGAAGGGCCAAACTAGAAGTTAGAGTTCAAGTGGGAATATAGCGGGAAATTATTCAAGTTCTTCAAAATCAATGGTCCCACAGGGAATCCTAAAAAAAATTTCTTACAGTGATGGATTCCCTCAGGTATCTGACTGGGGATCTTCTTCTACTCTTTCGTTGTCTAGTAGGAAGCTTTGAGGACGCAATGCTTTTTTTTTTGCATTGTAGATCCTCAGTTGTCGATCAGGTTATATAGACTAGGATCATCATCATCTTCTCAGCTTTGAGTACTCAATACAAGTTTTGTATGCAATCTTGTATCCTTATTTTGTGGATGACCAGGTAGCTAGACCGGAACCCTCATCATCTTCTCTTTGTTTCTCTATTAACAATGAGCTTTGAGTACTCAATACAAGTTTTGTATGAAATCTTGTATCCTCAGTTTGTGGATGATCATGTAGCTAGACTAGGATCTCATCTTCTCTTTGATCCAGTGATCTGAAAGATCACAGACAGCAGCAGCAGCAGATTTGAGACGAAAGAAAGAATCGGACCAGCTAGCTAGTAGTAGCCAGGCTATATTCAGTGTTGAAGAATCATGTTACCAGGTGTAGTAGTACTGGGAAGTCATGTGGTAGCTTTTCTGGTGGAGGCGGCCGGTGTGCTAGCTGCCACATTGAGCATGTGCACCGCCAGAAGAAGTGATCCTCACGACAAGACTAGTAGTGCTAGGAAACGCGGCGCCGGCACCCAGCAGACGGATTATGAGCTGAACGGGTCGGCTCAACATAACGGCGACGGCGGGACTGCAGGCTCATCTGGAAATGGGACTGATGGCTGGGGTTCTGGAGGAGGACATCACGGAAGAGGATCAGCAGCTGCATATGATGATGATCATATTGTAGCTGGATCGGGAGGATCAGCTGATCCCGATGGAAGTCTTGATGGAGGCGGCGGATCCGGAAGAGGAGGAGCTGCTGGAGTACCCTTGTACTCAAGCGAGGAATATTCCTCAATCCTAGGAAATTCCTGATGAATCTTCCATACGGTTGCTGATGCAGCTCCTCGTATGTTTTTACATTGCCTAGTGTACCCATGAGCTGCATACACCCATTTGAGAAGAGCTGCCAGTGGAAATTTTACAGCAGTTATTAGTGTGTTTTGATCACAGCACACACTCTTCACGTAATTTAGTGTCGAACTTAGATTGTGTTCTAATTTCAGGAAGTTTCAAAATACTTAAATAGCTAACTTGTTGACCTGCACCAGAACATAATTTTAATAGGACTTGAATAAAATTTTGCTGCAAACTTGACTTTGTCCATAGATCATGAGTCATGATGATCAGCTTCCAGAGAAGAAGATTAGACAAACTGTCCAGAGTTGAGAGAGAGAGAGAGAGAGAGAGAGAGAGAGAGAGACATAGAGTTGTAACTATAAATTCACCATTTCAACTTGTGTTCGCATAGAAACCCATTGTAAGTGCTTTTCCATAACTCATAAAATCCTCTGACAAGATTTGTAGTGTATTTGGAGGAATGCTTACTGAGCATAAGCATTAAAACTCGGGCATTTTGAACAAAATGCCTTGTGTTGTTTTTTTTCCCCATTATACACATTTTGGGAATGGCCCCCAACCTTATGGCCATTAATTAACATTCACAGATTGTGAGGCTTTCATGGATGCATAAATCATCAAGTTTTTTCATTGGAATTTTAAGGGTGTTTTTTTTGTTTTTCCTCGTAGTTTGATGTTTGATTTTATTGTGCATTATTTCGATTCATCTTTCATCTTTGAGTTATTACCTATAACTGATGGTCAGGACATACTTAACTATTTAAAAAAGCACTTAGGTTAAGTAGTTTCAAATTTAAAATTTCAAAATCTCAACTGCTAAACAACAATTATGCAAAGTACACCTTTCGTTGTGTATTTGTAATAGTAACCAATGGTTGGGAAAATAATGTTTTAAATTTCACAAGTTGGGAATTTGATTCTCAACAGTTTTGACAAATCTTTGTAAAATTTTCCCTTTTTTTCATTTGACCTTTTGCTAATTATTTTGTCTCAAACATCATTTGGTCGCGGGTAAGGCATGTATTATGTGTCAAAGTGCTTCTTTTGACCTCTTGCTTACAGCAAAATAAAAAATCATAACCTTGATACTCTAGCAAAATGGTCAACATGTGGCAGAAAACATTATCCAAGAAAAATATAATGTGTCAAAAATCTTATCGCTGAAAATATAATATTTTTGCTATGCCATAAACGCTTGTTCCTAAGATAAAATTCTCTGGTGTGTGGTTAAGTTTGCACAGCTGGAAGCACTCAGCTGGGAGACGAATGTTATTTTCAATTTAGGTTGAGTTTGATCATATATATGTACCAAAACCATGCTCTGTAGTTTGCCACACATGAAAAACAATGGGAGACTTCTAGAACTTAGAACCTCTCCTAAAATGATGACATTCCATGTTCATCTGATCATGTGATCCAGCACTCACAAGTGCACCATCCATTAAAAACCTGTTATATGACTGAATTGTGGATGAACCCCAACCTAGTTACCAAGGGTACATCTTGGTAATCTATGATATAAAGCCCCATACTTCCACTTCACACTACCCCAGTAATACCTATATAAGTGGGTATGTATCATAAATAAGTGGGTAGGTAGACTATGTGTGATCACTATGTATATAGGTAAGTAGGTGCAAGACACTTGATAGCTATTAGGTATGTAAATGCACGTGTGTGGTTAGTATGTATAGCTTACGACCTCAGTTCACTATGGGAAAATAATACAAGGAAAAAGTGTTTCCTCTCCACATACCACCATCCTCTTGCATTGTGAGTTGTGAGTGTTTGTTTTGTTTTTTGGTGAGATTTGGATTTTTTTACCAGAGATATTGTGATTTCAACAAATACAAAGGATTTCGTGAAAAAGAATGGGCTTAATTTATCAGATTTCGAAGTTTTCAATTTATAAATCACCATATTTTTACAACAAGTTGCAGAGGTATAGCAAAAATATAAAACAACTCTTAAAATTTTGTGATTTCACATATGGTCTATAGCCAAATCCGGCTACTTCTTCTTGTCAACGATCACCAGTTTGCCTACATCACGAAATTGAAAAATAAAAACCCCATGAGCCTGGTAATCTTGATCACTGCTTGAAACATGAAGTGTAAGTCTACTTGTGAAGCCCCTCCATTTCAAAGCTGAATATGAATTCTAATAGCCAGTTACTGTAGGCAAAGTTACAACACCCTTTGCCTTTGCAAGTTTCTTTAACTCCTACAGCTGGCTCCAACTCTTTTCATTTTGATGGCACTAAGCATTGCCTAAAGCATGCACTTTATCCATAAATTTTTATCCTATACAATATTGCATGTTTTGAACATTCTACTTCTTAGGTACCTTGTTGAATTTGGCTCTTCAATCCTATGGAGGCATTTTAAAAACCTACTAAAAACATTGGGTTCAATTGCAACCAACTGATGTCAAGTCTATTGAAATTGCAATAACATTAATGTACTATGGCATTGGTGCATTTTTTTCACAAAAATCCTTTGTATGAGTCATAATGAATTTTTTGGGTCACCAAGTGATGAAAATTTGCCAAAACAAAAAAGCAGTGGTTGCATTGTATGAGGAAAAAAAAATGTAATTAATGTTGTATAATATGGTATTAGGAGTTCACTTTATATTACAAAATGACAAAGAATGTGTTTACATCCACAAGTATGAGGATGTCATTTGGTAATGTTTAATTAATTGATCATTATATCTAAAACAAGCAGGAATTTATGTTCTCAAGGTGCAAGCAAAATATTTTGTACATACATGTTACCTTGTTTTCTACTTGAAAACATGAAAAAACCAGTTTTTCAAATTTTTAACTTTCCTCTAGCATTTCAAAACAAATGGAACTTTTATTTTTTTTCATGGGCCTCTCTAGCCTCCTTCTAGCTTTTAAAAAAAATTGTGTCATATCATTTGGACTTGAAAAAGTACCCCAAAAATATCCCCCATTTTTTAGGGGTTGGGGATGATTTTAGTTATGAAAACCACTCGATTAAACAAAAAAGTTATTTAAGAATGTTCACCACATCAATATTGAGGTGCTTGAAAAAAAACCAAATACTTGCAAAAACACTTCACCTACTTTCAAATACTTGAACTTTATTTTTCAAACTACCACAAATTTTAGGTCCAATTTAAGTACTTGCAAATAGCTTAAAAAAAACATTATTATAATAATTTAATTTTTGAAGTCCATGCAAACAAGAGTTAAAAAATAATGTACCCCAATTTTTTTTTACTATCCCCATAAAATCATCTATTTGCATTTTTAGTCCTTTTCTTTAAGGACCCCAATTTTGTTGCTTACACTACTTTTTGTGTATACTTTACCATGCTTTCACCCCTCATGGACATGGTTGGAAATAACATGAACACAATTCAAGTACAAAATGTTTGACTTAATATATTTCACATGATGCATGTTCAAAACTTAACAATAGTGTAAAATCATTAGAAAAGGTTGGAAGTTGATCATGGTTCTTTTGATTGTATTGCATCATTTAGGTTGATTTCAAAAAAAGTGTCAAAAAAATTGATCAATGTTTCATTCAAAGCATAGATATTATTATGGATGAAAATAAATGTTCATGAATGAAGTTCATCCATGAACCTATTTTAGATTAAAGTATAAAATATATAATATATAATATAACGTCATATAAAATATCATACAATTTTTATATTCATTTTTAAAACTTTTACCTAGATGTTTTATGATCTATGGTAATGATTTGGTAATGTTTAGACATACAATGCAAGAGTTATTGAACATGGAACAAATTTGTCAAAAAAATTATCAAAATCAAAACTAAATGTTTTAGAAAATTTGGGGTGAACTCTTGGATTTGAATTTTTTTTTTTATGGGGGGAATTTTTGCCATTTGGAAAAATTCTATTTCCAAAAAAATAAAATCAATTTTATTTTATTTATTAAAAAATGCCATGTTTTACACATTGTTTAAGCAAGTAGCTAGGATATAAAAGGATTTTTAAAAAAAAATAGTCTATAACCAAACATGGTTAAACCTCCTTGTGGATGATTTATGCTTTTAAAGCATGTTTCACACTTGGTGTTAGGGAGTTTTTTTGTTAAAATAGACTAACATTGGTCGCAAGTGGTGGAAAAATAGGATAGAAATTTGAAATCTCTTATAAAGTTAATGATGGATTAATAAATGTATAAGATTCATTAAATACTACTTGAAAATTGCAATCCATATATCTACATATGTAGAGTGCAAATTACCATAAAATATAACTTCAAATTCTATTTTGTTGTTCTTGTTGTGCTTCTATTGTCACCTAAGATGTTGATTTCATGCACACAACCAACTTGTATTGTGCATCATTTTCCAAGAAGATTTATAGCCTAAATAAAATCCTTGAAGGGGATTTGAACCCCAACCTTTAAAAGGGTGTTACCCATTGTAGTTTGAAACTTACTTGCACCTAAAACCTAGTTCGAAGACAAACCCAAAACATTTGTTAAAAACTAATTCAAGTTCCAAATGAAATTGCAACATTAGATAGATTTCCAAACATATTAATTATTAAATTGAAAATGGACATCTTTTTGAAGTTTCAATGACAAAGAGCATCCACAAAATAAAAACTTGACATGGACAACATTAGAACCCTAGGACCTAACCTAAAAAAATTGTTGCCTTTTTTATGTATTTCAATAATAGTCATTCAACCAAAAGCAAAAGTTCAATTTTCACCCATAATCATTCATTAATCCTTCCCACAAGTTCATATATAAGTAATGCACCTCTTGAAAAAGAAAAAAATCATTAGAGACAGACAAAAACAAATTGAACATGCAATGTGAAAAAGGAAAAAGTGTAAACATAAATTCATTCAAGCAAATCAAACCAAAACAAAGTAATTTATATATTAAAAAATCAAGCACAATCTTATTGATTTGTCAACATGGTTTGTAGCCCATAATACTTCCCAAAAAAACTACAACTTCTAAGAGCTTATGTTAGCTACACATTTGCATGGTAACAAACTTTGCCATTCCACCTAGTAATGGCTTGGTCATAAGGAAACAAAAGTAAAAAACATTGATTAAAAAACCTAATCCATAACTCCAAGTGCGTGCTCAAATGGTTTCATAGTTTGTTCTTCAAGATGCTGATAATGTTAAATGCTCAATCATCTTCAATAGAACCAAGAACTTGGAGAACAACAATCTTAACCAATTTTATGTATTTTAAAAGCTTGTGGTTGAGGATGGAAGGTGAAAAGACTTTGCACCAAAGCCTTGTAAAAGGATTTAGGTCATTTTCTTCTTGTAAAATTACTTCAAAGTTATGCAAGATTGCCATCTTGAAAAAACTAGACCATAGCCTAATTGTTTGATTTGAAAATAAGCTAGGAATAATTTGCCCACCTTAGGAGCCACACAAAAAGTGGCCGACTAATCTATGATTTTCTTTCATAGACACTTATAATCCTTGACATGCAATTTGTACTTGTCTAAAACCCTAATTTCAAATTATCATGCTCTTAGATTCTATATAAACAAACGTAATTTTTAGTGTAAACAAGCATGGGTAATACATACAAATGTAGTTTCTAAATACTTCATCAATTTTATCTTGTGATTTTTGTAGGAAATATAAAGATGAGAAGGCACATTTTGAGGATGTGAAAACTAGTAAGTTTGAACGCATTTGGTTGTTAGATCCTACTATAAGTTGCCAACCAATCATATTTCCACCCCACTTGCAAGAGATTGATGTGATGGCTAAGTGGGTACGTGGGAAACCATTTGAAGCCATCAAGTTACTAGGATTGTGCCTATTGATGAGGTTCTTCCATTACTTTCAATCCCCCCACTACATTGACTTATAAAAAATGAAGGCATATGCAAATCACTTTATAGTTGATGATGAACATAGTAATTTATTAGTCACATTTGACTCAAGTGTTGCTTTTATTTTGCAATAATCACAAAGGAGTGAGGATGATGTGTTGGTCAAATCCAATATATTGGGACATTGAAGGAGATTTTGAAATTGGATATTTATGGTCACATGTTTTCACCTATTGTTTTATTTCATTGTAGTTGGGTGAAAAATGGGATTAACATAAAGCTAACCTTGCTTGCATACAAAATGACATTGGTTTTTTACTTGCAAATATTCATCACTTATTGCATGAGTTTGATGAACCTTTTGTTTTTCCTTCACAAGTTCAACATGTGTTTTTTTAAAATGATCAAAAGACATTAGGGTGGAAAATTGTGCTTAGGAAAGAGCCTAAAAGTTGATGAGTTGTTGTGGACACATATGATGATTACATTCACACACATGGCATTGTGTCTAAATTGGAAGTTCCATTAGAGTTTTGAGATTTAAACAACAATAGGACAATAGTAGGTGTGATAGAATTGAATAGAAAAGACATTATCCTAGTTGTTGAAGCCTTGCATGGTAGCTTGGGGATAGATTATGTGGCATAATTTAAACTTCGACCACAATTCATTTCAAATTGATGCATTTACACATTTCATTTCAAATTGTTATATTTATTCAATTCATTTTAGATTGCAATGAAATGTTTTACTTATAGCATATGTGGATTTTTGCAACTCCTTTTGTTTATAGTTTTGTTATGTAAGATTCCAATATTCAATTATATATTAAACCTTTTTTGGAACTTTATTCATTTTTGTTGACAAATATTCAATTTTTTTAAAGTGGAGGTTTTTAATTCATATAACCTATAATTCATCCATCCGTGGCACTCCATATTGTATGACATGACTTTTTTTCATTTACATTTTCAACTAAAATCGCAATAGTTGTAAATAAATCACATATACAACTAAAATTAGTTTCACCTCTCTTATAGTCGCATATGCCACAACAATGATTTGCAATTAACATGACACATAGGGCTAAAACATTTATAGTTGGATCAATACATGGTTGGGTGGACCAATTTGGATGTCATGTAAATTAATTTTGTAAGGTGGTTGTCATTACAATGCCCATTTCCTTATATAGATATTGAAACTTACTTAAAGGGACTTGGTTTGAAAATCTTAACTTGAATATCTATGTGATGCACAAAGTCATTTTGTAAAATTTTAAAACTTGGAAAAGCCATGAAGTCACAACTTGTGGATTGTATTTTTGGATTTCATTTTTTTATGGACTTTGACATGGTCCATTGATTGATGTTGTATGTGTTAGGGACTTGGAATTAGTTAGATATCATATCAAGGGAGTTAGGGGGGAGGGGGGGTAAATTCATGATAACAATGGTAGGATTATACTTTTAGGCTTTTGAATAGGGTAAAAAATAGGGCTTTCCAAAAAGTCCATATCATATTGAAGGAAGATGTGTTTTAGGCAATTTTTGTATACATGTTTAAAGGAATAGAAACTTTATGGCTGCCAATGATGACATGGAAAAAATACATCTCGGTGAAAGCAAGAAATAAAAAGCCACAAAATGTGTGGATAGTCCTTTTAAAAAAAAATTCAAATTTTTGAAAAATCACCATGGGAACACTATATATCAAAAATTCATTTGATTTTCAAAATAAATTTTTATACTTTCAAAGGTGCAATTACATTTTTCATGAAAATTCACCATGTTTCAAGAATCCTTTTATATTTTTAAAACACTTAACAAAAGCATGTGGACAAGTGGTTTTTTTGTTTCGAAAATCCTTTTTCCTTATCAAATGTTCACCAAATCATTTCAATTTTTTTTTGAACTTTAATATATTCCACAAGAAAGGATCCATATGTTCAAAACATTCAAAAAATAAAAATACATATACAATTTTAGATTTTGATATTCAAACCTCCTTAAACACTATTATAATTTTGAATTTATAATCATGATCCAAAGTAAAGTTATAAATTTGACTATAATCTAAGGTCTGATGCAAATATTTTTGAATTTTCATCATGTTATATGTCATATTTTGTTTGAAAAACTGTGTGAAAAATGTAGTATAAACCAATAGAAAACTACCATGTCAAAAATGTAGTCTTTGGAAAAGAATCTAATCTTGGCATGACTAGCTTTTTATTTCATGTTTTCACCCATTTAGTTTCCTTGCAATCTTAGATTTTAAAATGAAAAATGACCCAATTTTGGGCTTTTTTATAAATAATCTTGTGTGATAAATTGGTCCACCCAACCATGCATCAACCCAATTGAAAAATTAGTTGATTTGGACATTAGTTGCATGGAGGTCAGAAACTTAGGGTTAGAATGGATGACATTTCTTTTAGTTTTAATCCATATTTCTTAACTTCAAAAGTGCATTACTATATTTGGTGTTTAAGTTACAAGCATGGTCAAATAGGACAACATTGTATTTTTTATGGGTTTGAATGATGAGTAGCACAAAATTGTGAAATATGTAATTTGATTAAACTAAAATATTGAAATTAATGGGATTCTTGCTCCTATGTAATAATATTTAAAAAGTTATTATTTAATAGGCAATCAAGTAAGTCATTATGAAATGCAAGTAGGTTTAGATCTTACTTTTACAATGTTAGCTTTTATAAAAATAGGTGCATGTAGATTAAAATAATCTCAAAATCTAAAATCTAAAAGTGAAAAACATTAAGTATACCATCAATATTTTGTGAAACATGTATTTTGCAAGTTATTTATTTTACTTTTGGAATGAAAATAACTTTTAATATGAATTCCATAGATGTATTCAAATGTACTTTTAATGCACTTTTGCATGACAATTAGTCATTAAACTTTGGGTTCATTTTTTTATGAGGAACTAGTAAATGACTTAAAATGTTTAATATTGTAATAGAATGACATTTCAAACTACTTTCATGTTTACATGTGAATGTGAAATAATTAATTGCATGTTAACAATTTTTTTGGTTTAATTGATTGTGCTTTCATTCTCTCTCTCTCTCTCTCTCTCTCTCTCTATATATATATATATATATATATATATATATATTCAATTTTTAAAAATATATATATAATTTTTAAAATTCAAGTTGAAAATTTTAATTTAACCATAAATTTGATATATTGTTAATTTTATGGCATGCTAATAATATGTAAATGCATGATATTTTAGAAAAACCTACACAAAAAGTGAACAACCCTACTTTGCAACCACCCAACTCATTGTTATTTATTTCAAAAGTCAACTTGTTCCGTAATTAGAACCACTTGAAACTACAAAAGTTGAATTGATTTGTTCTTGAAGGACTTCAATTTCTTTAAAATGGAGACTACAAATGTGATTCTATTGATGCACTATATATTTAGGGAATTATCAATATTTACAAGATCCAAATTCAATGTTAATGTTTGCCCCTTTCCCATTCATGAACAATAAATATTGGACAATATACACCAAAGGAACATTTGTATGCCACATTTGACCATTCATTGTGGTTGGCCAATCAATTATATTAGTTAATGTATGATTGATTAATCAATAACAATCAATGTATGGTTGACCAATCATTATGTTAGGGAAATAAAAATTAATCATTTTTTTTCCAAAGTATTTTTAAAACATGTCATCTAAAGAAAATTTTATAGGAACAAACCCATTTTCACTCCATTGTCACATTTATTTTATCCAAAATTTGGATACAAACCATTTATTGCTCTTGATGGAGATGCTTTTAGAAATTCATAAAATTGAACTCATATTAGAAACCAAGTTTTATTCCAATATTGAGTAGCTAGACTTCCTTATAATTGATAATTGGTAGGGCAAGGGCAAGGTCTTTGTGAAATTGTTATTTTTTTCCATGTATAACATCAAGTAATTACTTTTGAAAAAAAACTTGGTGAAAATATGATTGGGTGGTAGCACAATGAACCACCTAAAGGAATCATTAAAAAACTAAAATCAGTTAAATAATATTTTTGAAAATTTGGAATTTTTTTAATACCATAAATTATTATTTTTATAATGTTGACTCATTACATGAAAAAATATATGGCCTTAATTTTCATTGGAATAAAAATAGGTGAAAATTCTTACAATTTTGCATTCCTAATATTTGTGGCCCCTTCAGAGATTATGAACTTGAACTTGGGTACTATGAGGTTTCATCAAAGCAATACCGAGCCCATAAGGGTCTCACCAGGTCTCAACATAATATATAACAAAGATACAGGGCCTTTATCCGATCTTAACGAATTTCAAACCCTACAGGTTGGTTATCGATAACCTACCCTTCAACCCTTGTTAATAACTGGTTGAGTTTTCAACACCTGGCCAACACTGGTCCTTCCAAACCTAGGAGTTGGAGAATACTGGTCTAACTGGTGTCAAGTCTAGTTTTAGCTTTGGAAAAGAACCTCTGGTTGAGGTTCCAATTAATTTTTAAATGTGATGTCCAACCTTCAGTTCCAATTCGAGATTTGCTATTATAATTTGATGTAATCTCTGGTCAGGTTCTGAGATTGATTCTTCACATCCTTGAACTCCAGTTTATTGCCCTACCGAAAACAATTCCCATCAAGTCAGGTTCCATTTACATTAACACACCTTGAGGTTGTGTCGGTATTAGTTTGGTGCAACCATATAAAAAATGCCACCTAGTTCAGGAGTACAACCTACTTACAACTTTTTTCAACAAACCAATATATGCTTGCCTAGAAAATTGCAACAAGTACTACTTGCTTAAGACACAAGAACCTACAGTAAAGATGTGTGTGAGGCAGAACAGTTCTGATTTGAGCAAGAAGCCAATTCCAGGTTCCAATTTTGATCTCAGCAAGAAGGCTGGTTGCAGCTCCGATTTTGATAGTGTGCTCCCTGCACAGCCCATGGTTTGAATACCCAAGAATTAAACTGAAAATCAGATCCAGAATCAACCTAAAACCCAAAACTAGCCAACAGCTGTCTAAACCCTTGCTACTAAGGTGACAATCATGTGAACAATATGATCAATTGGCAGATAAGTTAATCAATAAAATTGTTACTAAATACGACTCTATTGGTTTAGTGGGGGATAAAGCAATAAAACTTAAGTTTCAAGAAACAATGCACAACCTTAGCCCCTACAGGCAATGGCTTAGTGGTAAGGTCTTGGTTTGATATTACAAAGGTCTCAAATTAACTAAAACTCCCTAGTGAGCAGGTGAAAGTTTTATTATGTTCTCAGACTACCATTGGGACTCACTTGGACATACTACCAACAAGTTGGTAGTTGAGTCTACCGTTATGTTCCAACAACAAAACAACCCTCATAAATTTTTGAAATAAGTTAAGTTTGTCATTTTGACATTTAGTTTCAAAGAATGCCCTCAAATCCAATTGGTAGAACTCTTGACCTCTGCAAGAGTCTTAAAGGGTGCCCTAACAAACTGGTGTCAAAGACCAACCCAATGGGTAATACTCAAAATCATTTGCCATGTTTCTACCAGACTCAACACTTGCAGGCGACCACCCTAGCTGAGAATTTGCCAGGCAAGGCTCACCACTGACCATTGGCCTGGGAATATGCCAGGTAAGGCTCAATGCTTGATGACAACCTTGGAAATGTCCAGTGTCGGGCGGTTCTTTACATTAAAATGAAGAACCTCCATGGCAAAAAAAAATCAGAACTGTCTCAGTTCAAGTTTCACACAAAAGCAAAGCCAAGAACCCAGTTTTTGAAGCTTCTTTTAGGTGCAGTTCCTAAAAGAAAAATCTGATTCCAATTCCAGTTCTGAAAATCAGAGACCTGGTTTTGGTTCGACTCTTACTAATTGGAACTGGTGATTCTGACAGGACAAAGCAGGTATGTGCGCAACAATGGAAATGTCAGGATAGCCTGGCAGCAAATTAGAAACAGCCATACAAAGCTGGAGCAAAACCTAAAGTCCTACTAGTTAGTTTCACGATAACAAGTAGGATACAATTAGCACCTAGGAAACGTTCTGGACTAGAATGTGCTTAATTCATCGACCTTCGACGGTTCTGTTCCTCGACGGAGAGTCTGCGATCGGCCACGGCCAGGATCGATCCGGTTGCAATACTGCTAGTTGCCTGATGATCCCTAATATTAGCGGCCGCCGTCGCCGCCTGAGAAGAAGGAGAATCTGCTGCTACGGATGATCGACGCATGCGATCCTGCAGTTGTGAGACTCCACGACTTGAAGAAGCTGCAGCAGCTGGGAGGTTGATCAGCGATCCAGCTGCTATTAACCTAGCTGCAGTAGCAGCAGCTGGGTCATGATCAATTGCTGTAGTAGCACCTGACTGCATACTGGAGAGTTGCATGGCGCTTTGGAGTATGTTGGAGATCAGATTCTCAGTAGAGGAAGTCGACGACGTTGTGGCTGCACTAGCTACAGCTGCTGATCGTGCAGCAGCTGATGACGAACTGATGTGTAGTAGTGGTATAGTGCTGCCAGTCGATCGCTCATGTGTTGCTGCAGCTGCTGCGCCATTCTGCTGCAGCTGCTGCTGTGTTATAATATTTAGCTGTGATGTAGTAGCCGGGACGTGGGTTGAAAGTAGTCGCTGTGCATTCGGACTAGATAGATCTAGTGCTAGTGCAGTGCCCGGTTGATCATCATCCGCTGGTGCTGCATGCCGGATCACAGTTGTTGTTATACCCGAGTTTCCAGCTGCTTCTTCGCTAGGCATGAGTGGTATTGTATTATTCCTCACCTGCTGCATGATCATGTCGTCATTTGAAGTTGGATTGGTCAGAGCGTTTTGCGAAGTTGCAGCTGCAGCTGCGGTACTAGTAGACAACATCGAGACTATGGCTGAGGCTAGAGCCGCAGCGAAATTTGGGTCAGATGTAATCGCAGCAGTTACGGACTCTGCCATATTGCAGTCAGCGATTGCAGGCAGCGAGTTCGACCCGCGAGCTGCTGCGGCGCCAGTTGCTGCCGCTGTAGCTTCGTTGATAGTCCGATTCCTACTAGTACTGGGATTCTTGAGACCTAACGACGACATGAGCATTGTTGTCATATCATCCTGCTGCTGCACCAGCCTAGCTGCCTGTTCATAGACGGTCGCTGTTGATGCAGAAGCTCCTCCCAACGTTAGACCATGACTAGAGATTGCAGGAGGCATTCCCTGCGGTGTGGTACTATTGCTGAAGCTTGTTCCAACTGACCCGGATGAGAAGAGATGAGAAGCTGATGGACCATTCATGTTAGGCCTTCCAGCTGTTGCTGCAGCAAAAGCGCTTGTGCTGGTGGATTTTGCCAATCCAACAGCTTGAGTACCGCTGCCCACAATATCTAGACTCGATATGAATCCGTTTGGCTGAAGCTGCTGACCATGCATCAGCTGCTGTGAGTTCTGCAACCGCTCTGCAATCCAAGGACGTCCTGCAGTAGTATAAGCACCTCCAAAAGAGTTCATATAGTGGGTGGTGCTATTCGGAGGAGGCGGAGCAGCAGTAGAATGGGCGGCAACTGCAGGAGCTACCCTACCTGCAGCTGCTGAATTGGTTTCTGACCTCAGACTGAGCTGCGTGGTGGGATCTTTGGTGAGGTCCAAGGTGATGCTTGGATATGAAGTTGAAGAAGAAATGGAGAAGAAGGTTTGCGGAAGACCATGAAGTCCTGCCAGAAAAGAAGGCATCAATGCTCCTCCAGGCATGTAAGGAGCCATATCGCTCGCCGTAGAGCCTGATAATAGCATGCTTGCAGCGGCTGCTGTAGTGGATGCCATTGCTGCTGCCGCTGGAGGAAGCGGATGATTGTGACTCCCCTCGTATGTTGAGAGCAGGATAGAAGCATCTTCCGCACATCTCTGTACCTGCTAGCAGCACTCCAATTCTTCAATAAAACCCCATATATATATATATACTGTTTCTGACCATTTTCAACGTGGACTAATAGCCCATGTAATACCCCAAATGTTATAAGTACGGTACTTATTAGGAATCCCAAAAAAGTTTCTTGACATATATTTATATATATATACATACAAAAAATGTTTTAGGATTCCCTGTAGGACCATCAAGAAGAGCTTGAATTTCTCATTATGCAAACATGAATTCGGTTGTTTAACAAATGTGAAGATACAATGATCCAAACTCCGTTTGACACTGGGAAAATTAGAATAAAATATTGAAAGATTGGTCCCACGATTCACTTGGACAGGGTTCCCTATTTAATTCGTCAGAGGTTTCCAATCTATTCCTTACAGGGAAAATTTTCTTCTGATGAGAGGTTGTGATCATACAGCAATGTACTTACCTGCTTCTTGACTGGGCAAGAAGATGTGACAGTACATCTGTAATACGCGCGAGGGCAGGAATTTCCTTTCGACATCTTTTGGCCATACTTCCTCCAGTGGCAACCATCGTTCATCTGTTCATGGAAGCTTGTCGTCAGTAGTTTGTTTCAGTTTTCGACCCATTACAATGGCTCTGCCTTTTAAACGACATTCATAAGGATGATACAAATATTCAACATACTAAATAAATTTGGAAACACATGGTGATTAGCATGGCGAAGCTCAAGTGGATCCTTCAGTTATGCCGGAAATGTTTCTATAGTGGACTCCACCTGACCCTAGAATGTAGGGACACCCAATTTTGGCTCGTTTTGGGATGCATTGATCACAATGTCAGAAAAAACTGCCCAAAGTTTGGTATTCCCACATTCTAGAACCAAGAAGCTTGTGCAGCACGAACACCAGCTGCAGCAGCCTGAACAACTTAATAACTGATAGACAAATGCCCAAGTACTATTCACAAACTGCTACTGTCAATCTTCGAAGGCTACAATGGATATATAATTCCATTGGAACTAGTAGAATTCATGCCTCGAGGTTTGCAGCTTCTTTACAGCCTGATCTAAGCAACCATACATTATATCTATTCAAACGGTGAGCGAGTATTAGGTATACCATGGAAGACTCGGATCGAATCCTGACTGATACGCGCGCTTTTCGAAGAAGAGGTACATCAGAAACACTTGTGAGAAGGTTTGTAGTAGTGTCGGATTGGATAGCAGCAGCTTTGGAGCTGCTGCTGGATTTGAGAGGCTCAACAGCAGCAGCGCCTGTGTGATGATGATTGGCCTGAGTCAAGAGCGGATTAGACGAGGAGCCGTCAACGTCGTTTCCTCCGCCGCCGCGTGTGTCTGAACCGCTCGTTGTTTCCTGAGGATCTGATGCGCTTATACTGCCAGGTGAAACCTTCCGCACCTTCTTGGACCGCCTAGACGTAGTCTCGAAGCGATTTGTTGTAGTAGTAGTAGCCCCGGCTATTATTGCAGTACTAGTGTCTCTGGGGACAAATTCATCATCATCTTCCATCGGGGAGCTCGGCCGACTCTGCTTGTGCAGTGCAGCGCCCGGTTCAGGTGGTGACGTTCTCGGGCTGCCAGACGACATTGCTGGACTAGTGTGTTGACTTTTCTGATCACTCAAGGACGCCGTGAGTGCCTCATCTTCCTCCTCCTCCTGACAACTGACAACTAATCAGCATTTCCTGAAAGCTGACAACTGATCAATGACGTGATATTGTGTACTCATCGGGTCACGGGTCAAGAGTTCCGATTCGATGCTAAAAGAATATATTGAGAATCAGATGCACAGCGGATCCTGAGACAACTGAGCTTCATTTAGACAGAAACACTCTCTAGATTCTTGCTCGGAATAATAAGTTTGCATATACCCGTCGAAGATGGCATTCATTGGGGACAAAGAAACTCTTCAAGTGCAAAAATGGCATTTAGACAACTATTACGAAACCATAGCTCTGGAGATCAGCAGGAGGACCGAGGTAGACTTGCTGTTTCTTACTTACTTCCGGTGATGGAGCTTGATCAGGCATGTTCTGATCATTTGGCTCGTCGAGCCGGAAATGCCGCGAGTTGTCGGCCGCTGTACTAAGCAGTTGATCCGTGGTAGCAGCTGCTTGCGTTAGCCACGTCCGAAGAATCGCATTCTCCTCGCTCAAACGGGCCGTCTCTTTCCGAGCACTCATGAGCTGCAAATACGAACAACATCCAAAACCACTATTACGTTTGAACCTGAAAGCCATTGTTTTGAGCAAGCGCGCTTAGCTGGTCAATACTCTATGCACCGACACATGATCCGAGTTGAATCTCACAATCGTCGACTCGTGGAAATTGTGTCCAGAAACGTCGTCGTAAGTCTGAAACACAGCAGCTAGGGTCTTGAAGAGATTTGAAGTTACCTGGTTGAGGAGCTCCTCACGAGAGATCAAAGTTTTTGTAGATGAATTCGGAGATGTCTCACGCAGCTGCTCATTATCTTCTTCTACTATACTGGCCGACCGCTGATAACTTACACTTAATTTGTTGGTATGCTCCAGCTTCGAACTATGCTGCCTAGTCTGCAGGAGACATAATGCATCAACAAGATCAGCGCTCGGATCAGGATCAGGTGTTTGACATTCTGCAAGCAAGTGCTACAATTGGCAGACGACCGCGCGAGAAATTCACCATGATAAATTGTTTCAATGGATGCTAGCTAGAAGTCAAGGGCTTGTACGCGGCTATCCTGATGACAACAGCTGATTCCAGAGTCTAACTGGGCTGTGATCGCCCACAGATCATTAGCAGGGTATCTGCATTGCCTTGTCCTTGATCACAGCATCGATCCTTGAGGTACACACGAGCTGTTGGAACGATTTGTTTCAGCTGTAATCAGAAGCTGCTTCTGTGTCGCAGCCGGATTCAGATTCTTCTTCAGCTTCTAGTTAGATCATGATGCGAGAGCTTCAAGGAAACTTTCTTGTGCTTTAAGGATCTAGCTTTCGAGCGAGGCTGCACCAGACCTGGACCGTCTGGTTTCCTTGACCAGAACGGAACTACTGCTCATGATTTGGTAGAGAGGTGCTGGAGTGTACAACGTACCAGTTGCAACGACTTGTTGGCAAAAGAGCTTTGGCAGGCAACGTCTACGTCCCCTGCACACGCAGTGTATACATCGTTCATCGAGCGTTGATCAGCACCGGCCTCGACGGCAGCTTCGTCCTGTGGTTCTTCCTTCGACCCGACCAAACACACGGCAAGCCAGTCAGCAGCAGCAGCAGCAGCAGCTCCTAATCTAGATTCTGACCGAACGTCGTTTTTGCTGGCATCATGTAATATTGTTGAGCTAGTCGCAGCTGCTTCCGCTTCTGCTTCTACATTCATAAGCAACCTCCTAGACTCCACAGCCGCTCTTGCAGCAGCATCGGTTCGACCACCAATATTATAGTCCTTAGATGCAGGAATGACCTGCAGCTCTTGCATCTCCAGATGCTTATCCTCAACAGCAGCTGGCTGATCGACCGGATCTACCCCTACAGTAGTATCGTCAGGCTCCGCGGGTTCGCTAGCTGGATATTCCTCTTCTTCTTCTGTAAGCTTCACAGAGAGGTCTATGTCTGCTACCCAATCAATACGACCGACAGCTGCATTACTACTCCTAACCGGATCTGGTCTCTGTAAGCTGATTCCCATCATATTCTTCATCTCATCAGCTGATATATCTGCTTCAAGTTCCCTATCCATGAATCACTTGATGATTATGCCCGAAGCTCCCCCAAGAAGCTGCTGTTGGCTGCTGAACCATATTCCTCGACATATCCATGAAGTCTAGATCATAATCTTTCTACTGACGAATCCAGTTTCCAATGATTGACATATGCAGCAGCGGCTCTTCTACATCATGCATCCCACCAAAATGAAAAACACTAGGAGAGATCAGCAGCAGCGGCAGGTCTCGTATAAATACTGCATCAATTTCATATACTCCGGAATTGATGAATCTCGATCCCTAGTTCCTACAAGAACATCAATTCATAACACTCCGCGTGCCCTTACAATCTAAACCTGCTGCAAGCCGCCACTCTTGATAACAAGAACAATTTGAGTTATCGTCGCCTGAGTTTGTCCTTGATGGACATATCATACCACACGATAGCTACACACGAGCATGAAATTTTGCACCAAAAGACAACTATAAGAAACAATCTTCAAAAGAAATAATAGCCTATCCACCTAGCTAGCCACTATTGATCTAAGACGAAACAAAAACACAAATATTTATGCATTGCAAAGAGACAAAGAATCAAGCAGCCACCTGATGCAGTTGATCCATTGGTTTCAAATGATCGAACATCAAGAATTATGCGCATGAAATTATTCCTGAGAGGGAAACAAACAAACAAAAACACACACACAAACACAGTGCACAATAGTACTGCACTGTATAGCAGCAATCTTCGAACTAGCCCGGCCTGCAGGTTAGATCATTGGTAGAGCGCTTGCTAGTGTCCGCAAGCGAGAGGGGGTGCAGCAGGCAGGTAGCAGCCTAGCACATGGTGAAGAGTGGCCGCTGCCGCTGCACGGGCGTAGTGACGGCTGCAGAGCATGCTAAGGAAAACACCATATTGTCACGTTGTGACAGCTGCGTGACGTTTGTTTCTCGATCCGGGCAGGCATGAAAAGAAAATTCCGCAGCCGCCACTGCCATTTATGGCAATAAAGTATTCGGCTGATGACGTAGAGAGAGAGGGGATAGTGACGCTTTTTCATGAGGGGCCTAATAACTCAGTATAACCTGCCCCTTCCCCCCACCCACTTTTCCTCTCTTTTCTTTCTATTTCCTTTCTTCCCATTTCCCTCCCTCCCTCCCTCCCTCCCTCCCTTCCTTCCTTTTCGCTTCCCCACTTTTTCGTCTTCCTTTTTTCCTATTGGTGGGGACGACAAAGTTACATACTTACCTATCAATGCCTGTGAAGCAAAATTTAGAACAAAGCCACCTATTAATGTGTACTGGAGACTGCAGCAGAACTACAAATTATCATTCAACTAGGTACCAACAAGTTCCACTGTTTTTTCTTTTTTTCTTTTCCAATTTTGTTATGCAGCAGAAGTGGCCATCATCCATAAAGAGAAATATTTAGCCAAATCTGGATATAAACATAAAATTGAAAGTAAGAGCAGTTCTCTCCAAAATATTTCTTACATCCAAGTTTAGTCATTTACTTTTTTCCTATCCCTCCCAAAACACTAAAAGCGACTGCAAATAATGGGAGACTACTTATAAGAAACCACATGGATGAATCATCACGATCGACCAATCAGAAACAGGGAGCAACAATCAGATCATATTTATTACACTCTTCTCTAGAAGCAGTGTCAGGTTTCGTTCTGCCTTTGCAAACATGTTGGACCCAAAACATTGAACTAAACTAGCATGTTTTGACTTGTCTTCATCCAATTTTAATATGCAGGCTTATATACTAAGCACTGGGGAAGTTGCTCTCAGAAGATTCCAGCATCCTTTTATATTTCTGGCTACCTACTAGAAATTCAAATAGTATTTGAAAATTCTTTGAAAAGCTTATTTTGGAAGTCTGGCAAATAGATACCGCGAAAAAAAGAAATTTGTTTCCTCTTGTTCAGTGAAAAACATTCACAAACTAGTACAAATTTACCAGGAAAAAAAATGCTGCCCACATGATGTAAAATATTGAAAGTGGTAATGGCTTGAGAATGAGCATTGTCCTTATACTGTAGGTATGGCATAGATATGGCATCACCAATCATCATTCAACTACCAAAAGCACATGTAAAATATCAGAAATGAAAATCAGTGTGAGAAAGAGCCAAGCATAACCCTATATTGCAAGTACTGTAGTGGCCTAGCAGCTTCGGCACTTTGATTCCAAATATTTAATATATTTTCTCCTATGATTCTGGCATAACCATTAAAATTCTATTAATGTATTATTTTTACTTGTTGAGTACACATTAATAATATCTTAAAAGCCCTGCATTTTTTCTCAGAATTATTTAATGCCGAATATAGTTCACCGAACAACAGCAGCAAGTAAGATATCAGAAATGGGCTGAGAGAGAATTTCATCCTTAGGATTTCAGCCAGATCCTATATTGTAGATATGGCTTCTTTTAGATCAGCAAGTAACTTGAACCCTGTGCCTCTCTCACCCCTGAACATCACATTACACTAAGCAATGAGATGAAGCAACAACTTTGAAAGAAAACTTATGCATGCAACCCATGTATAAGTATTTTTCATGCTAACAGAAAATATTTATTTCAGAATAAATTTTATGTAATATTAATTATGTACAACCAATCAAATGTAACAACCTGTTTTAAATGTATGGCCAAGTTTATATTCTTTTCAATAGAATTATATTTATGTACTTAGAGAATCTGAACCTTTTTAACGTGGGGAGCACTCTTTATTCTAGTTTTTATTCAATTTTAAAATATGCCCATTCCCTAGGTAGGTTTCAATGACAATCATATAAAGACTTGGAATCTCGAACCTAAAGACCCTAAGACCTGCCTTATAACCTGACTTGAACGTCCATAAATTCAACAACCTGCCAACACAAATATAGATCTCTGATTTGAGAAGAGATTATCATTATATTGTTCACCAAATATTTATTGTGTGTTTTTGTAGGCAACAAAGCTTGTCAACTAATCATGTCATGTCTTTGCTAAAGTTTGTGTAACTATGAAGTACCTCTAATGACCTCAATTTTTAATTTTTTTTAAAATATTGTAATGCATAACTATAGGGTAGCTGACCTGAAATTTTTAACTCGTTGACAAGGTACACAAGTTGAAAGTGCAATGGCATGGATGTGTACCATAATACCTTTACAATTCTGACAAAATTAAGCTATTTTCAATAAATGTCTACTTTTCTTCAAATCGGCTGCTCGTAATGTCAAAAGTTCTAGAAATTTGATTGGCATTTTCCTATTGCCCACATGCCCTAAAGTTTGGTGGTGTGTTGTGCCAAAGTAATACAAAATTGCTTGGCATTTATTTTCCCACCTTAACTTCAGAAATTTCAGGAAATTCTTATTTTTACTGCCAAAGTGAAAAAAGGAATAACATATA
>Ga0116229_10001947_pt1 | contig 33038 bp, 24 predicted proteins | sample S1TSphgellanicum_3_FD_87313 | JGI IMG/M metagenome (GOLD analysis project Ga0116229, IMG submission 87313) | Host-associated microbial communities from peat moss isolated from Minnesota, USA - S1T2_Fc - Sphagnum magellanicum MG | ecosystem: Host-associated > Plants > Peat moss > Unclassified...
GGGGGGTGAAAAAAATGAGTAGTTAGTTAATTAGGTATTTGGCTATGTAAAAAACATAGACAGATAGGTAGTTAAGTAGATAGGCAAGTTAATACATAAGAAACAAGTTACCTTATCAAAGTGACTAGGTTTGTAAAATATTTATTTCAATAAGGTGATTGTGAATGTAGGGTAGCTAGGTCAGTAGGGTAGGTAGTTAGTACAATGGTTAAGTTAGTAGGGTATGTAATTAATAAAGTAGCTAGGTCAGTAGGGTAGGTGGTTAGTACAGTAGCTAGGTTGTTAGGTAAATAGGATAATTAATTATTAGGGTAGCTATGTCAGTAAGGGATGATAAATAAGGTAGCAAGGTTGGTGTAATACTTAGGAGGGTAGGAAAGTGAGCAAGGTGGCAGGTTAGGTCAAGGGGGAAAATGTCCAAGAACCAAAAAAAAAACAAAAAGGTACAGTGGTTAGCAACAAAAAGAAATGGACTATGATGAACTCCATCTGGCACCGAAAGAAAAAATGCACCCCATCTAGTGGATAGAACGGCCAACTGGTGCATTGGTGGTTGCTAGTTCACTCGGCCCGTCCTTTTGTAATGTCACACTCTCAAGGCAACGACATTTTACTTAGGAAAAAGGGTTTGGTGATGGACTTTTTTCCTATACAGAATGCCCTTGGAACTCTTTGTTGCATGACTGATTTAAAACCAAAATCCATTCACACTCATGTGACATGGTTTTTTTTTTCCCAATGTTGTGATGTTGTTTATAGCCACATTTGGCCACCATGCACAAAGGTGAATAAACCAAATTTGGCTCTAGATCAAAGAGAAATTTAATAAAATTATGTTAAAATCCTTGTTATGTTTTAGCTACTACAAGGCATAAAGGAATTTAATAGAATTGTTTTAAAGAATTTTGTTATGTTTTGGCTACTGCAATTCAAAGAGGAATTTAGTAAAAACCTTTTAAGAATCTTATTATGTTTTGGCTACTACAATTCAAAAAGGAATTTAGTAAAAAACTTTTAAGAATCTTGGTATGTCTTAGCTTTTTACTTGTTCTAAGTTATTAACTAAATATGATGAACATTTTCAAATTAAATTCTTCTTTGAAATATGGTGCAATATAATTCCTTAACTTGGAGCACTTCGGGGGTAAGAAGGGTGTGCTAGAGCTTTAGGATGGGGATTAAGCCAAACTCCCAAATGAAGGTTTAAGATGAGGTCAACCTACACAACCAAGAAAAGAGAGGAGTTAGTGTAAGTTGAATGAAAGTGGTGTGGCGGATTTAATAAGGACAACCTTAAACACAAACTTTACACAACTCGTAACCTTTGGAAGGAAGCACCACTCCCTTCCTTATAGTATATTTTGTGCCTCTCCATGGGGACAACATCCAAATGTCATTTTTCCCCTAGACTCCCAAATGAAGTCCAGAAATTAGGATTTTTATTGTCCCAAAATTTTGGACGTTCATATCTTTTTCAAATCAAATATATTTTCAAAATGCAATGGCAATAGTTCATAGCCCTCAAAAAGATCTTTCCAACAATGTATAGCATGCCCTAGTCGGACATCATTTAACCCGAAGGTATTGCAAAACATAAAATCACACAATCAAGTATAATTCCTACAAACTTTAACTACTTTCAGGTATTGCAATAAAAAAATTTTGACAAATAAAATCCCGCACCTTCCATCAAATGATGGAAGGTGTGGATATGATTAATTGTAAAAAACTTGCACAATTTATTTTATCTACATATAATTTAATATATGTAAATTCTAAAACAAACTAATTCATCATTTTTCAATCAAAATTCTCAATCTACATTAAAAATTGTCATTCTTGTTAATTCTAATCCACATAGATTGCTGAATACATCAATTTTTCAATTTTCATTTTTGATGAAACAACATTTTGCTCTTCTGGTCTTAATTTTAATGGAGCAACATTTTGTTCACCAATTGGTTCATCTAAAGAGGCAGCAATTTGCTCAGCAATTGCCTGATGTGAAAAAACAACAATTTGCAATCGATTTGTTGGAATAACATTTTCCTTAACAATTGCTTGATTTGATGAAGCAACATTTTGCTTACGAACTTCCAAATCACCACCATCACTTTTCTTCAATCTCCTTCTCCTAGTCATTACAACCTTCAACCTAAACAAAAAAATCACCATTTCATTGTTAATTGTTAATTCTTATGAACTAAACCATAAGGATTAACAAAAATAAAAATAAAAAAATCACTGAGTGCCATCGCCTTCTTCACATGACCACCACCATAGAAGAAGGTGATGACATTGTAGCCGCCACCTTCTTCCCAGTAAAACCACCAAAAAAAGGCACAAGCCGCCCAATTTCTTGCAGCAAAGCCATCAAAGGTGATGGAAGTTGTTGTCTTCTTCTTCTTTGCTACAATGGAACCATAGCAAAACAAAACTAGAAACAACTCTACGCTGCAACAAAAAAAGAAGAAGAAGAAAACAAAACTGCCATCACCTTCTGTTTTTTTTTTTCCCCTCCTCACTTTGGTGCCATCGGCTTTTGAGTTTTGACTAAAAAAGAAAAAGAGGAAGGCGACAATAACGTTGTTGTTATTACCTTTTTTGTTGTAAGTTGTCATTGCCTTCTTCTTATTGTTGCAACAACAAGAAAAAAAGAAGGCAACGGCAATGTTGCTGTCGCCACCTTTTTTCTTGCATCAGAACAAGAACAGAAGGTGATGGTAGCAAGCTGCCGTTGCCTTCTGCGATGTAAAAGAAAAAGAAAAAGAAGAAGGCGATGGCAACGTCGCCTTCTTCTTCTTGCTGTAACCCAAAAAAAAAAAAAAAGGCAATAGTAACAAAGTTGCCATCACCTTCTGCGCTCAAAAAAAACCAAGAAAAGAAGGTGGTGGTAGCTTTGCTACTGTCGCCTTCTTTGTTGCGCGGCACCAAAAGAAAAAGAAGAAGGCCTTTTGCAAAAATTTAAAAAAAAAAAAATAGGCTTACAAGGGAGGGAGCTTACCTTGAAGCTTGAAGCTCCTGCTCTAGGTCCCGCGCGTGAGTCCCACATTAGGGTTCCGTGTCAAGCGTTTCGAAACTTTGCGTTGGCTCCCGCTCAACTCCCACTCGACTCCTGGCCCTAGCGATGGCGATCCGCTCCTCCTACTCCAACCGACTCCCGGGGTCTGGCGATGGGAGGTAGGAGGGAGGTAAGTAGCGAGGAGAGAAAAATTTTGGGGCAGAATAGAGGCGAAAAAAAAAAAAAAAACTCTGGGCAGGGAGGATGTGCTTTTGGTTCATCCCGAAACGGTTTCAACGGCCTCATCCTGGTGCATTGGTGGCTACTGGTTCACTCTAGCCCAAAAGAACAACTTTGCAACGAGGAAGAATAGGCTAGTGAATACCTTTCAGATTGTGTAAGTTGTTGCAACATTTGCAAACATGATTTTTTCAACCCAATAAGAGACCAAAATATACAAAGAAAAAAAATGTTCCACCCCCATATCATACATCGTGACAGTGACATTGGAAAGGGACAAGTTTATAGCAAGGAAGAAAAGGCTAGTGAGTACCTTTAGGATTGTATAAGTTGCTCTGACATTAGTGAACATGATTTCTTCAACCCAAGAAGAGACCAAAATATACAAAGGAAAAAGTGCGTCGTTACTTCAAGATTTTAAGTAAGTCAGGCTAAATGAGTTCGAATAGATTCTGGTTTTTTTGAGGGTGATTGGACACCATGCTGCTGCTGTTGCTGCTCAAGCAGTGGCCAAATCTATCCACAGCTTCTTGGCTGTGCAGGGCGATGAACAATTTCAAGTTGGAATCCGGAGCTTCCAAGTTGGAGAAACAGGTGCTGGGAGCCAAGATGGCGTCCTCTGGCAGCATCGTCCCAGGGAGCGCGCACATCGGTTGTCCCCACCCGAAGTCCACAAGGTGAATTGGAATGCCTACCCAGGAGGAGACGAAGAGTGTCGCTCGACCGATCATTTGCGCTCTGGTCACTTCGAAGAAATCGATGGCAGATCGCACGTACCTGTCCGTTATCATCGCTTTGGCGTCTTGTACCAGCTTCACAGTTTGGGCCAACGAGCTGGTGGCGAGCTCGGCGGCCGTGGCTGCGGCGTGTGCGAAGAGGATGCCGTTTCCCATGAAGCGCTTGGGGAGCGGCGGATCCAGTTTGTCCCGAACATTGACGGCGAACAGGAGACGTGAGACTTGCGTGGGAGGCATGTCCAGAGCTTGTGTCCTGGCTCGCCATGTGAGTGCTGCAAGGACTTCGAAAGCGGTGACCTTTGTGAACAGACCTTCGTTGAGGGTTTGTCTCTTCAAGGACTCCACTTTCTCCGGTGACAAGGAGAAGGAACCGAAGAAACTATTTTTCGAGCTGCTGCTGCTGCTATTATTTGGATGGTATTCTTCTTCTTTCTCTTCATCAAGTGGGGAAGAAACAGCAGCTTCCTCGTCGACGTCACATGACATCTCAAGGTGCGGAAATTCGATACGCGGCGGTGAGCGTGGATTCAGAACCGTGCGGTCCAAGTGAGGAGTCAAGTACGAAACGTCGAGTGATCCACGAGCGAGCTCACTCCATGCCGACAGAATTTGGCTCTCTGTAATAAGGTCAACCATGCAGTGGTTGAAGACGAGACCAAACGAGAACCCGCCGCACTTGAACCGCGTCACTTGCACGCACATAGGCGGCACGTCGAGAATGCTGCGGGTACTGTTGGGTGGATTGTACAGTAACTGCGCCATGAAGTGAACGGGTTTGTCAAGCGCACCCAGCTCAGCAATGGAGCAATCAGCCACAGCTTCAACAAAGACGGCTCCTTGACCCTCGCACTCCACCTGAAGCTTGAGATCCTCGCTCAAGCTCAGTCTACCTGCCAGCGGGTAGTACAGAACCAGTACCTTCCGCAAAGATTCTTTGATCACAGCGACAGGATCGTCAGCTGCTTTCTTCGACTTGTCCTTTCGCGAATGGAAGAAGAAAACATTGTCCATTGGGAGCGCCAGCAACTGATCCAAGTTGGAAAGGAAGTAGACTTGTTTCTCGGTAGCCTCAGCTGGGCAGACAAGAATGGGGTCATTCCGCTTCACTTCCAGCTTGAACTCTCTATTGCGCATGAAATTATCATCCCTCTCCTCTAGTGTACAGCTCCCTGGCATGATTGATCACTGCGTATATAAAATCACATCACCTACTCACACACAAACACACAAAGCTCTAGATCACTTCTAATGTATAAGCTTCCGATAAATATATTGATCACTTGAATAAAGCTGAATCTGGTGCAACTCCCACAACAACACTAATATCACTTAAATGCTGCTGCACCTGCCTAATAATTGTCACTCCTCTAGCTTGAATGATGGCATATGATATACTACAGAATCAAAAAGTGTCAAGGCTTTGGGTCAGCTGGAGAACAAGAAGAGAAGGACCTGGTTAGTGTAACTGAACACAACAATGAAGGCTGCCTGGATCTGTCAGAAACCAAGAAGAAAAGGTTACTGTAAGCAACTACCTAGAGCTCTCAGCCCCCCAGCAGAAAGCGATTATCTCTTCTCTCTCAGCTCAAAACCCAAAACTCCTCTGCTGGCTGGTTCCTCAAGAACGAAGTCAGCTCCTAGTGAGAGGGGAGGTCGGAGAGGCAAGAAAATGGAGCGTGGAAAGCTGCTCCACGTCCTTCCCACGAGGAAATCGTCGATCCACTGACCGCAGGTAGCCTAGTGGCTTTTTTACTGGCTATAATTAGAGCCAAAAAGTGGTGAAATCAAATGCTGAATAATCTTTAAAATTGGAAAGTCTTTTTTTCTTTTTAAAAAAAAAATTTACTGGCGTCGAAATCTCGCCAAAAAATCGAATTTAAAAACTAGAAATTTGAAAAAAAAGAAAGTGATTTTGGAGGTTTTCTGTCGCTAGAAATGAGAGAGAAAAAAAAGGAGTAAAAATCCTCATTTTCATATATTTGGTTTTCAATGTGGAAGCAAAAGTATAGAAAGGATGATTTAAGATTTGTACTTTTATTTTTAGTTTATAGCAAGATTTGGTAAAATCTACCTAGTAGTGATGGTCATTACTTCGGCTACAAACAAAAAAATTCCTAGAATGAACATTGTTTTTTTGGGAGATTTTCTCCAATAGCCAACATTGGACAAAAACTAAATAAAAATTGCCATATTTGTATGCATGGTTTAAATATATAGCCAAAACTAGAGAAGGATGTTTACATTCATATTTCGATTGTAACCAAATTTAGCTATATCTTCTCCTGGATCATCATCACCACTTTGGCTGCATCACAAAAATTCTCCTAAAAAAACAAAAGCCAAAGGAAAGAGAGGGAAATTATAGATGGGACAAAAGTGTTGCATGAGCAGGGCCACCTGACGGACAGAAAAGAACAATCGCTGGCCTGAAGACGCGGTGGAGGACCGCCACCAACTCAACTGAACTGAACTGCTTGGGCGTCTAATAGAATATTTATTTACTTCTTCTTTTTTTGATTGTTTGTTTTCTTGGAGACAAAAATCAATTGTTGGGCCATAAATCTCAGGGTTTTTTTTTCTTCAATTTTGTGATGATAAAAAAAATTGGCAATAATTTTTTTCCCCATAAACTTAATGCAAAGTAGTCAAATTTACACTAGAAAAACATAAAATTTCACAATTTTTTTCAATCTTTGGTGGGAAAAAGACACCAACCATGATGCAGAATTTCTTCTTTTTGGCAAAACTGTGCCATTTGGTGACAAAAAAAGGAGAAAAGAGCAGTGCAAAACATACAAAGGATTTTTTTTAAAAAAAAATGGCCCAAATAACCCATATTTTGAGGTGGAAAAAAAAAATCAAATATTCATATTTAGACAGCAAGTTCCAGCCTATTTGGAACATAGGCTGGAACCAATAGCCAAATTTGGCTAAGTCCTCTTGTGGATGATGGGGCAACCCTCAGTCCTGCTTCACAAAATTGAAAAGAAAACCTTCATGCACTGACAAAGTAAAACACACCATTTTATTTTTATTTTTGGGTCTTTTTTTCTGATTTCGTACTGGTGATCATCCCAAGCAAAATTTTAGTTCACTTGGTGAAAACTCTAGTTTTCTAGAAAACTGTAGAAAAATGGTGAAAAATCTGCCCCAAAACTTGAAAACCCGAATCCAACAAGTGTTTTTTTTGGGTGAAATTTCGCCTAATTTTGACTTGAAATTTTTGATTTGGATCTATACAAGGATTTTCCATTGGAAAAATGACCCAAATTCGCCAGACTTCAAAAAAAAGAAAAGTTTTCTAATTGCTAAATTTTTATGATAAGTTCCAGTAGGTATAGCCAAGAATTCAGATTATTTTTTTCTACTTTGATATCTAGTCTGTAGCCAAATCTGGCTAAATCATCATATCAATGATCGCCACTTCAGCTACACCACTAAATTGAAAAAAAAAAACCCCCGAATAATCCAACTCATAGCTAAAAAATTTCCCACAAAACAATTTTTTTCCCCTAGAAATTTTGGCATTTAAAAAAAATAATGCAGGCGTGGTTTGCATGGGTCTTCTGGGCATTTAATGGTAGGACAGACATAATGTTCTGAGGTTGCCCCCAAAACAATCCAAAGTGCACAAAGTTGTGTAGGGTTATACCTTGGCAACTTCCACATGTTCTGTCTAATAATTCATTCATTAAAAAATTCTCATTCTAACAAATTAAATATTCTTGAAGATTCAGTATTTTCATTCACAATATTTTGATCTTCAGAATTTACTTTTTTGAAAATTTCAACATTTTTTGAAAATAATATAATTAGTGTGCTAGCTGCCAAGGTATTATGGTAATGTGGAAGAATCCTGTGTGGTTGGTTACACATTGAAGTGTTAGTTCAGTCAAGATAACTAAGAAAATAAATTCAAACCACCAAATCCAACAATTTCATAGTCATTATTATTTTTTAAAACACCTATACACAAGCCTATTAAACACCCTATATATTAGTAATGTAATTGTAGCCTATGTTGTTTGGCCCAAGTGCGAATTCGTTATCCAACTAATTTTTCCTTCCAAAACCATTTTTTGTAATTCAATTGAATTTTCATTAACAAAAACTACTCAAAATTCAATAGGTCTCTCACACCTTAGGTCTAAAAATTTCCAAATTGCCTTCATTAAATCCTACTTGTTAAGAGCTTTCCAACAATATCAAGAGCACACTCAAATTCCCTTAGGATTCTTAGTTTTGATTTAAATGAATTTGCATTGAAAATATTGTTCCATATTCAATGACTTCTTCACCACAGGAAAACTGACATTATGAAACCAACTCAACTTGGTGCACCCCTTACTCATGAAATCAACTCAACTTGATGCACCCTTACTCATGGAGGGCTTTCCAATGATACCAAGAGCACAGCAAGAGATACTGTGATTTCAAAGAAGGTTTGGGAGATCTCAACATGACAAACAAAACAAACAAACTACCTTCCTTCATAGATACATTATATATATATATCCCTGTATCAAACCCTGTAAGCAGAAAGGGTTAAAAGAAAAAGGACTTCACATGGTTTGAGTGAGTCTGCTGGACATTTAATGGTAGAAGCTTACACACACCCATGAAAACTACTTAGTGTGTTCATGTACAACTAGTTGAAAAGGCTTCTACTTGGTTTGGTGGTCTTGTTTCTCTTCTTGTGCAATTCTTGTTTTGGTTGCAATTTTTTGAAGTGTTGCTAACCAGGGTTGTACTGGTATTGCCGCTTTTCATATACCAGTTAGGTACTACTGGTATTGAGTACATTAGTTTGGCCAGAGTGAACCAGCACCCACCAGTGCACCAGTTGGCTGTTCTGTCCATAGGATGGGCTGCATTTCCTCATCTGGGTCCTGACTCTGTGTTAACTCAACATTGTACCATAGTGAACCTTTTTGGGCTGCTGACCTTTGACCCTTTTCATTTTTTGGGTGTTTTTTTTCCAACCCTGACCATACTACGCTCCAACCTAATCATCCTAGTTCCCTAGCTACCCTACTGACCTAGCTACATTATTGACATGCTTGGCTCTACCTACCAACCCCTTACCTATCTACATTGTATTTTTTCATGGTTAAACCTATATCTCTTGGTTAAACTTTTGCCTTTTGGCACAACTTTTAACTCTTCTTGGCTGAACTTACACTTTTTGGTTAAACATTTTTTTTTTTGGCACAACTTTTAACTCTTCTTGGTTAAACCTATATCTCTTGGTTAAACCTTTTCCTTTTGGCACAACTTTTAACTTTTCTTGGCTAAACCTTTTTTGTTTGGCACAACTTCTAACTCTTATTGGCTAAATTTATATCTCTTGGTTAAATCTCCATCTCTTCATGGCTAAACATTTACATGTTGACAAAATCTTTATATCTTTTTAGCTAAACATCTATCTTTTGGCAAAACGTTTACTTTTCAACAAAACCTATGTATTTGTTTAGCTAAACTTCTACCTTTTGGGGAAAAAATTTAACTTTTCTTAGCTAAACCTATATCTTTTAGCAACCTCCATCTTTTCATGGCTAAACCATTGCACATTGGCAAAAGTTCTATTTATTTTTTATTAAACTTTTACCTCTTGGCAAAACCTTAACCTTTTTTTAGTTAAATTTTTACCTTTCAACAAGATTTTTATATTTTTCTGCTTAAACCTTTATCACTTGAAAAAAATATGAACTCTTCTTGGCTAAACCTCTGCCGCTTGGCAAAACCCTTATATTTTTTGGGCTAAACTTTTACCTCTTAGCAAAATCATTATCTCTCTTGGTTAAACCTTTACAAATTGGAAAAACTTTTAATTTTTCTTGGCTAAACCTATAAATTTTGGCAAAACTTCCATCTTTTCATGACTAAACCTCTATTTATTGGTAAAAGTTCTATCTATTTTTGGTTAAACTTTTATCTTTAAAAAAAAAATTGAATTAACTTAAAGACTACTTTTTCAATAAAATATTTTAACAAATTTTTTGGCTACCCTATTGACCTAATCATCTTATTGTCATAATTACATTATTTGACCTAATTTGGTTTTTTATTTGTGTACGTACCTACCTACTCAGCCACCAACCTACTTACATACTTATTTACTTTCCTACCCACCCCCACTCACCTACTTTCTTATCATTTACATGATGTTAATGTCTACCAATGTATGATATACAAAATATGAAGGTATTACATTAAATGAATTAACAACCATTTTAATCATGATATTTAACCCCTTGATATGAACAAACAGTAACCTTGAATGTGGGTAGTACACATTCGATCAACTTTTGTGACCCACACATGGGTATTACATATTTTGGTAGTTATTGTTAAAAATTAAAGTAGTTGAAAATCTAATCACAAAATATAATACCCACATATGAAAACAATGGTATTTCCAATACAATACATCTCAATAATTATTACATATTTTGTGAGCAAAATGCAAGCTTGTTTTTTTGCATTCTTTTCTTTTAAAAATTATTTTTTTATGTTTTAAAAAAAATCTATTATTTTTTCTCCTTTTAATTCTTTTACTTTTTCTTGTTTAAAATTATTTTCTTCTATTATTTATCACAATTAGTTTATTTCTTCTATTTTTTTATTTTTTTATCATGATCATTTTTTTCATTGAGCATGCATGTTTTATGCTCAACATTTGGGTATTGCACAAACCACCTAAAAAAACCAGTCAACATTTTATGCTTCAAATGTGGGTATTACAAAATCATTCTAACAAAACTAATTTTTGTTTTGTGACCCTTATGCAAACATTTCACATTGAACTTCATGTTTTTGAAGTTCTTTTAATCCAATAATGCAACATTGCAATATTTTTCAAACTCATATTTTTAGGGAAAATTTCAACAAGTGTTAATGCAATGCTCACGTTCAAAGCATGTAAACATAATACAAACATGACGTTACAATTGCAATAAGACAAAACTTGTATGTATTGATGCAAGTATCACATTTATCAAAACTTTTAAAAATGTCCATAAAATGGAAAACATGAACTCCATGCCATTGTTTATGCCAAAGAAACCTAAGTAAGACATGCATGCTACTTTCTAACCTAAAGAGACACCTTTTTGATGTGTAAAGTTGATAGTGATACAACTAGAGTTGAATGACATTGGTTACAAATTGGTAGTTCATAGTTATTTGAAATCTACATCAAACACATGATACACATTAATATGCAAATTTGAACTATAAACCAAATCCCAAAAAATTACATGCGTATGAACATATATAGTTTATTGGATTTTTCAAAAAAAGAAAATTTGGAAAAATAATTGAAAATAAGAAATAAAAGAAATAGAAAAAAAAACTTCATCTTTTGGAATTTTGAAGACCAAAAAGAATGGAAAAAAAGGGGGAAAACAAAACAAATATTTAGGACAAACATAATAAAAGAAAATAAAATTCCTTTAGCATTTTTTTAAAAAAAAATTGGAAAAATAGGGCAAAAAAACCCAAAAAATCTTCTTATTCTTAAAGGCAAAAAAACAAAGGAAAACAAAGCAATGAAAGGAAACAAAAATTAGAATTCTTCTTCTTGAATTAATAATAACAAGAAAAAAAATCTTCAAAAAAAAACAAAGAAAAGGAAAAGAAAACAAATTTCTTTTAGAATTTTAAAAGTAGAAAAAACTAGGAAAAAAAAAAAAACAAACACAAAAACAATTTTTGTCTTCTATTTTTTTTCTTTTCATCTTTTTTTTAATAAAAATTCCATTTCCTTCTCTTTTATTATTATTTTTTCTTCTCTTTTTTTTTCTTACTTTTCCTTTTTGCTTCTATTTTCAAACCAAAACCAAAAAAAGACAAGGAAAAGGATAAAGGCATACCTTGCATGATGTGTATACCTAATGATGATGCAACAAGAAATGGCAACAAGTGCAACAATGTGATGAAAAAAAAAGAAAATGCTTGAAAAGGAAGAAAAAAAACAAAAAAAAAAGGAAATGATGAAAAAGTTGTAACAATAGAGGAAAACAAAGAAACAAAAGATGAAAAAAAACTAAAGTAACAACAAAAATGAAAGAAAAAAATGATAAGAAAAAAATGTGGATTTTGCAGATAAATACGATTTTACTGTTCCAGGGCTCTCTCTGAAAAGCTGTGCATTTTTTCAAGGTCCCAGCAGCCTTTCACTGGATTTCGACTGATGAACCTCATCCAAAATTTCCAGTGCAAGGTCACATGCTGAACATTGGTGGAGATGCTCTAATACCAGACTGGTATGTTCTTCCATATCAATATACATACCCATACTATACACCCAGATTGCTCCCAATATACATACCAGTACAACACTGGTTCTAACTTCTGTTAAGAAAGATTATTTATGCAATGAATAATGTAATTTTTGAAGTGTAATTAAAATTTTTAAACAAATGAAAATAATGCAAATTCCTATCACAACATTGCCCTGGTGTGTGTGCACCTTGCTCCTTTATTTCCAAACCAGATACTTGAAGAAGTCCATAAGGAGGAACTATAAACCAATTCCTTCAATCAATACAATAGGTACCCAAATTTGGCTAAATCTTCTTATGATGATTGACATTTTGGCTACATAACAAAATTGAAAAGAAAAAACACTGTTTCAAACTCCCTAATCCGTTCAAAGCATGTGCTTTACAAAAGGGAAACAAAATTGGATCTGGATCATGTCAATTATTTCAAGGAATATTTGAATGTAGATCTCTGGCTGAAAAGAAGATCTCTAAATGCGGATTTTGCAGATTCTAAATCCTAAACCAAGTTTCTTACGAACTTAGACCCTAAACAAGAGTATGTCTTGTAATATCATAGTTTCACAAGGGAATGAACATTGTCTGTACATTAATCAATTGATCAACACATGGAAATAAGCTAGATTTGGGCACTGTGAGAAAATTAATTTGAATAAAGGCAAATGTTTCAAGGGTTGGAAGTCTAGCAAGTTCTTGAATTCTGATTCTCATGGTAGTGGAATTTTGTTCAATTAGGAAGTGATTCAAACCTAAAGTTGCGTTTCCAATATCATAATATCTTGTTTGCATATTTACATAGAATGAAAGTTTCATTATTCTATGATTAACTTTATGGTTTTACGAAAATTTGTAATTATGTATTGCACAAATGCATAATTGAAGAATGACAATAGAACTGAAGGGTAAATTGACCCCTTAGTTCAAAAGGTTCATTTACTAAAACTAGATCGGGTGTTTTGAAATAAATCAATTCTAATTTTAGCTATTTTTTTAAGGTTTATCGTTTGCAGTTGATTTGTTCATAGTTGGCGTCATTTGTCAATTTCTTGTTTTTGGTGTTGTTTGTTTTAAATTTTTTCAAGTTTGTTTCATGTTCGAAAGTTCACACGTGTTGCAAACTATGATTACTACACAATTTTTTTAATGTACATTGTTCACCAACTTGGTCTTGGTCCTCTTCTTGATTGTCATGCTCTTCGTTATTGTTTTGCTCTTGGTTCTTTTCCTAACCATGAAGTCAACTTTTTCATTTGTTGTGTTTGGCAATGGTGGTCATGGTGGTGGTGTTCTCATGATTGGTGGTGGCAATGAATTTGTTGCATTTGTTGTGATCGTGATGGTGGGCGTCACTTGTTTTTCTTTTGGTAAAATATTCTTGGTCCTTTATTTAATCATGATGTTTTTCATAATAGCCGTGTTCAAAGTCATTTTCCTGATTGTGTTGTTTTTCATGATCACCTTAATTTTGGTCTTCTTTTTCATCATGATGTTTTTTGTGATCATGATGATCTTTGTGATCACCTTGCTATTAGTCATCTTCATGATTGTGATGTTTTTCTTGATCACCTCAGTGTTGTTCATTTTCTTGATTGTGATGTTTTTTGTGATCACCTTGGTGTTGGATGTTTTTTTGATTGTATGTTTTTTAAATTTTCCCCAATGTTGTTCCTCTTCTCGATCATGATGTTTTTCATGATCGCCCTAATGTTGGTTGTCTTCTTGATTGTGATGCTCTTTGTGATTGCCCTACTATTGGTGTTTTTCATGATCATGATGTTTTTCATCATCACCATGCTTTAAGTAAATTTTTTTTGTTTGTTTTAAGGTTTAAGTCCATGGAAAATTTATTGATTCACCTTAAAAAGGTGATCTGTTTCAGTGAAATTAAATTGGAGGTTGATTGCTATGGTTTTGTATCAATCTATGATGTAATTACAAGCATCACTTTGGTAGAGAATTCCACAACATGGATGTTACATAACAATGGGCTTTGCTAGCTAAACATAGAGATTTTTGGAAAGCTAAGAACCACACCGCCACATTTTAGGCTTTCTTTACTCTTATTAACAGATCTTCTTCAACTTTCATGAACAAATGAAATGTGTTTTTTATTATCCTACGAAATTTTGTTTGTTGTTTTGTAGGTTATGATGCCCTTTTTCAATCTTACAATTGGGAGTGTCTTTTAATTTGTGAATGTCCAAAGCATGAGTGGACACATTTATCCTCATTGTGCATTTTTTGAATGAGTTTGGGAGTCGTCATGTAATAGTTGGTTTTTTTGAAATATCAAAAACTTTTGGGAATGTTACTTTGTGAAACATGGGTTCAACATTCAAGTTATTACATATGTCAAAGATGAAGGGGGTAATTTCTCAACCATGACCAAAATTTTGATTTCCATTATTTCATGTGAAGGGTTAAGTTTGGCACAACCCTTTGTGGGGTCATGTTGTGGGCTTGTTATGTATAAATGTTGTTATTATGCCATTAATGATTCTAAATTTTTTTTTGGTTTAACCATTGTTTCAATCAAGGAAACACAATCTATTTTGCAAAAAATTATCACATGCACTAAGAAGAGTGGGAAAGGCCAATAGGAATGGCACAAAACATGTTTGCATAGTGGTGTGCCCCCAAGAAAAGTCAAGACTGATTAAAACAAAACTTTCTTCCAAAGTCATTATGTTTCAAAAGATCTTGGAATTTAAGCACATTATTGCTTTATGCTATGGATGACAATAATCATTTGCACTCCAAAGTTATGTGCTAAGTCCACAAATTTTATTTATAGCCCAAGTTGTTGTAAATGTTTTGGGTCCCATGGTTCAACAATGTGTGTTGAACCAAATTCAAGGTTACTAGCTATTTTATAATGCCCTTGCTTTAGCAATCTCATTGGTATGCCAAATTGAAGTGGATTGTTTCACACATGATTTTGGAGAAACTCAAGATTTTGATGGTGAACTTCAATTCTACAACAATGCATGTAAAACTAAATGATAATAGTTTTGAAACCATTCCTTTCATTTGTGTTTTCTTTTCAACATAGCAAAGCTCATAACATGTTGGCATTGATGTTAGATTTTGAATACAAGGGGTTGGGGTTGGTCATTGACTATGTTGGTAAACAAAAGGCTTTTCATATTGTAGGTGATTATGATAGAGAGGTATTGTTCACATTACTTCTTTATGCATACAAAATCTTGAACTTGATTAATGCAAATGAAAGAAGCCCAGGTAATTTTGCATCTTAAGTTCCCAATCTACAAGTTTGTATAATGTCATGGAAAATGATGATGATATGGTTTTATTAGTGGCAAAAGAACAACTAACCCATTTCAAGATTAAGAAAGTAAATGAGGAGGAATTTAGAGATCCATTTGCATGGTGGAGAACCTACGAGGTGCATTTTTCCTATGTTTGTTTTGTGGCTCAACAAATATTGGGGATTGTGGGATTTTAGATTGAAGCATAAATAGTTTTTAGTATGTAGGTATTTGCATAAACCTATGATGTTCTCATTTGGACATGGATAATGTTGAGATGCTTACAAGCATCTACAAGAATTGACTTGATGATGCATGTGTTGGTGACTTTCCATCATCCATGGAAAAATCCATGAAAATGGAATAAGCCCTATTGGATGAGGATGTAATTGCATCACTTTGGCTTTTGAATATGATTGAAAACAATTATAGGGTTGAAGTAAGTTTTGTTTTTTATGTTTTTGCATCTTTCAAGTTTTTTTCTCTCTCCAAGTTTGATGTTTATGTTCATCAAAGTTGATATAATCAACTTGTTGTATTTGTGGTTGTCATAGGTCTTTGGAGAGATGTGGAGCAAGGTTGTTCCTTTAGGGCTACCCAAACCCTAGGATTGAATGTGATGAAACCAAAAAAATCAATAGGTTTCAAATTTAAAAATTTCTTCTTTAATACTTTGCATAAGTTTTCATGGCATCTTGAATTTAGCAAAGTTAGGGCAGAATTTGGGGTGGTTTGGGGCTAATTTTTTTGGTTTTGAAGCAAGATTTTTAAGAGCACAAATAGGGAAAATTCTGATATGCAGTATGGGTTGTTTAGGGTTTTTCTTAAAGGCTGAATTAGAGCAGATATGGGGGCTATTTTGGAACAAAGGGAGTGTGCATTGGGAGGTTTTTAAGGTGGTGGGTTCAAGGGGCCAAATTTGGGGGCTGGTCGGGAGTTCACTTGGGAATGTTTGTAGGTTGAATTCAAAAGTGCCAAGATGACCCATTTGAAAATTGGCATACAAGTGCATGAGATGACAAAACATGAACCCAATTGGCATAAAAAATGATTTTGATCTCTTAGTAACGTAGTTTACTTTAGTAAAAGTAGATTAGATTGGTTTCATTTTGCCTTTTCAAAGCTTTGTAACAATCCAATTTTTTTTGGAATAATTTTTTTCAAAATTTGTATTCTTTTCCAATGATGTTTTGAATTTTGGAATCTAACGGGGGTTAATCAGAATCTACCCTAACCTACCCTAGAACTAGGAATGGGCCTATTTTGAAATACCCCAATAGTTAGAATTAGAATCAACCTTCACATTGCAAGACTGAAACTGAAACCGGATCTCACTTTTATAAAATAAAAAAAGAACCTACTCAAAACCAGACCTGGCCCTGTTAATTTTTTTGGAACTACAACCGGAGGTTCCTTCTAGAACCCAAGAACCACATAACACTAGAATGTTCCTTACCCTTGGCCATTACCCACCATAAAGCATGAGGTAATCTTATCATAAGTTTGAACTAGATTGAAAGGCAGTAGGAGAGGGAGGGATCTTACATGTACTATGCAAGGCAGATTTTACATCTATAAGCCCAGGAGTGAAAGGGACTTGACATTAAACATATGAGTAGGTGTAAGGTCCCTCCCTCTCCTAAATAGTAGGCATAGGATCCATCCTGTTTTTTTAGAGGGACGTCCATGACATAACATGCCCTCCAAATGCACAAGAAAGCTTTTCAACAAAATAATTTCCAAGGAAATGAGATTTGCCCACACAACACGAGTGAAATAGGTGCATGTTGAGGGAACTTCAAATTGCAAACCCAGTTTTCTCGGTAAACTCAATGATGTGCTGTACCATTCAGAATGTCTTTTGGTAAATGATGGAAGGAATGTCATTGTACATCAAATTGAGAAGAATTTGGATTGTCACTAGACAGCTGACACCTTGGATATTCCTCGTTTGCTTCCAACTTTAATGTAGTGTGTAAAGGCATGGGTTCGTACGAGCAAGTCCACGGGTGCTCCGTATGTGACTCCAGATAGTAAAATTTATTGTTAAAATGTCAAAATCTGCCAGTTCATCTCAGGAACTTGGTTTTTCTGCACCAAATTCATGCAGCTTGTCGTGGCTGGTAAAATGCGCAATACAGTTGTGCACCTCCAAAAAAGATTGTAATAAATTGGACCTGACTGCGGCTCAGTATTTCTGATTGGTCGATCATAATGATTGGTCCAGGTGGTTTGCTATTAGCAGTCCCCACATGTATGCAGTTCCAGTTACAGTTTTAATGGTGGGGTTGCCAAAACAAAAAACAAAAAGCTAAACTTAGACATTTAATGGTGGGGTTGCCAAAAAAAACAAAAAGCTAAACTTAGACATTTAATGTTATTATCCAGAGTGACATACAGAGCACCCGTGGAGATGCTCCAAGAGCATTCTGAGTACTGGACCCTGCACATGAAAATTTGATAAAGAAAAGTCAGAACATGCGGGTTGATGAAAACATTATGGTTTTGCTCCTGCATATTTGCTCAGTTTCATTAACCTTTCAGAGAAGACTGTAGTAAATCTAATCCAACCACTGCTCCCTGATTCTGATTGGCCAATCATAATAATTGGTCTAGATGGCTTGCTATTAGTAATCTCCCACCTGTTTGCAGTCTCAGTTTCCGTGTTATGGGTGGGGTTCCAAAAAATCAGGTAAATAACTAAACTTGGATGTAAAAAGTATTTTTGCACCGTGTGGGATGCTCTGTTAAGAGCATCTCCTCTCACAGCTCCAACTTGGACATTTAGTACATTCAACATCAAGTGTTAATTATTTTCTCATCCTCATCCACAAACATGAAAGAACCACTCTGGAATTAGCATTGTAGCCTTGAAAGCTTCTTCATTCACCCAACAAAGCCAGAAGCAGAAACAAATCCCTGTAAATTGTCTTTGGTCATTACATCAGCTCCCAACTATGTGAGCATTGGGCATCACTCTGACAACTACATTCCGGCCTTTAACTATCCAACAAGGCAAGTTTTAAGTTGCAGCTGCTTTTACCCGTGGTGGTGCCTGGGAGCCTTCTCTGAAATTGTTCTTGAAGCGACGGGGCAAGTTACACAGATGGCGCATGCGACCTGTTCCTGTTGTCTTCCTCCGGATGGCCTTCACACTCTAGTTGTAGGTGCGAATGCGTGTTGCAGGATAAGCACAATCTGAGCACCGGCTTTTCTGAATGTGGAAACTGCGGCGACCACAGCGCCTGCACAGCGTGTGAGACTTGTCCCGGCGCTTGCCAAAACTACCTGTTCCCTTACCCATGGTTGCTGATGACGACGGAGGAGCGACAAGAAAATATCGCACACAGCACGCCTGCTGCGCTGCAACAAAAGAGACTAGAGAAAGCACAAACATGAAAGAATGGATATATGAAGTGAGAGACTATTAAATGCCACTTCCTGGGCCAATCATTATAGCTGGTCAATCAATAGCAATTTTATTTTATTTTATTTTATTGGTAATAAATCATATCCTTTTGGAGATAATAGTAATAAGTATCACGTGCAATGTACATATTTATTGTCCAAACTTAATTTCAGGGTATTTAAATGTTCAACTGTAATTATTATTATTTTTGGGAATGTTTTTTGGACAGTTGAGTTGAGCATGTGAGCATAGTCTACAAGTACAACTGGAGTTGATCTGGTACCCACTTTTGATCATACTGGCGACCAGCCTGGTCCTGGTATTTTCAGTACCTCTATTAATTACTTGGGGAGTGCACTAAAAGTTTGGTTTCTCTTTTCTTTTGAAGGAGCCATTTTGATTGGCCCATCACCAAAAAAATTTCAAAACATAGGGCACTCCCCCAAAGTAAAAGCACAGAGGTTCTTCCCTTTGGCACACCTTTATAATTTGTAATATTTGTGTATTTGTATGAAATTTCAACTTTGGTCAAAGCATATGAGATGAAAGTGTGGTGCCATTGGGAACATCTTGGGGAAACCTCTGAGAACTTGATGGGAACACATTTGAAATAGCACGAAAAGAGACCATGGATGGGATGCGTCAATCAAACACTATACTAGTTGAGTTATATTTTGATGCTGAATTGTAAAAAAATTATTATTATTTTCACTCCCGAATAATAAATAATAAATAATAAATAAATCAATTATTAGGCACCTTGCTGCCAAACGAGGCTAGGTTAGGTAGCCCTAACATTACATATACCCATAGTTGTGAATGCGGTCAGGACATGAGGAATGCTGTAACTTTTTCCCTTGGTCTGCCCTTTGCCCTGTTTATTTTTTGCACCTTGTCATGTTTTGCATCCATAACCTCCATGTTAGCATGTAACATGTTCCCCTTGGGTATATGTAACATGTGCCAAGGGGAACATGTTATAAGTACCCACTAGGCCACCTAACATGCCCAAAGCATGTCTAGAAATGCCAAAACAAATGAGGCAAAGGGCAGACTGGGGGATGACTGCATTAGCAACTATGGGCAGATGCAATGTTAAAGGCTAGGTACTATGGTACATACAAGTTTTGTTTTGGTCAGAGACTATGGGTTAATTTCCTTACAGGTTGCAAGACTTGATGGTAGACATTTGTGATCCAGAAGAACTACTACTATTACTACTTCTGCACTTGACACTCTGTTGGTATAGGAGAAGTTCCCCTATTCAGGTCCTTTTCCTACATAAAGCAAAGCTGAAATTTTTTCACTTTTTAGAAATAGTGACGGGCTGGCTGGTACCTTCTGCTGGTCAGAAGATCTCACTTGCTAAAAACACGTTTCTTCAGGCAGCTAAGGGAGCTGAAAATACAAAGGAAAAATCCGGGCAGTGCTTTATGTATCTGCAAAGTGGAGCAAGCTGCCTCAAGGCTCTCTGCAGTCCGGAGAACATAGTTTGGGTGTTCAGTATTAAATGCACTGGCCCCAATAGCCATGGCAGCAAGTGATTTTATTTTATTTTATTTTATTTTGCCAAAAAGTCGCCAAAAGGTCACACAGTTTTCTCAAAGGGGAATATTTTGTTACAAATTCACCTTTTTGTAAATTTTTTAAATCGCCAAATTGTGACAGAAAATTTGAATTTTTTTTTGACAAGGGTGTGGTCGTCAGATTCATGTTTGACTTGCCAAAATTCTGCCCAGATAAAAAAATTTGTGGCAAGTAGATAGGTAGGTAGGTAAGTAGGTCATAAAGAAGTAGGTAGGTAGATAGGTAGGTCATAAAAAAGCATGTAGGTAGGTAGGTAGCTCGTAAAAAGGCAAGTAGGTAGGTGGTAGCCTACCCTACTCTACTTGACCTACCTTAACCTAACCTAATATATCTTACTTAACTTACCTTACCTACCTTAGCCCCTTAAGCATGTACATAGTTTATAATGTTAGGAATTGAACCCTTTACCTCCCCAATGATAAACCAAGTCGTTAACCAACGGACCACATCATCAAAAGGTTTTCAACTTTTGTTAATTTTTATTCCACATGTTTATTTTGACACCACTACAAGATTATGAGGTATGAAGGTAGGTATTTTTAGGAGATAGGTGGGTGGGTAGGTAGGTAGGTAGGTAATACATTTAGGTAGGTTATAGGTGGGTGGATAGGCAAGTAAGTAGGTAGGTAGGTAATACATCTAAGTAGGTAATATGTAGGTAGGTGGGTGGGTTTAAAGGATTTCATCGTTTGACCCACGAGATTAGCTTTTCATTGATAAGCCTCAGGGTGGGTAGTAGGTAGGTATTACATTTAGGTAAGTGGGTGGTTTGGTAAGTAGATAGGTATTACATCTAGGTGGGTGGGTGCGTTGGTAGGTAGGTAGTACATTTAAGTGGGTGGGTGAGTAGGTAAGTAGGTTGTAAAATTGTAAATGGGAAATAGGAAGTAGGAAGTAGGTATGTAATAAGCATAAGATGTCCCATTTGACTAAAACCCATTGGCCATTTTGATTAAGGTTGTCTGACTTTACTAAATAGATTGGTCAAATAAGTCACCCTAGTCAAGTTGATTGGTCAAAAAACATATGCTTCAAACCCCTAGTCAAAATGGACATGTCCATCAGTAAAAAAAGATCAGCTAGTCAACTTGAACCATTTGAAAAACCATGTTTTGTAATAATGACCTTACTATCATCCTCTTTCACTTTGCTCTCATTGCATTCATTTGTCATTGTTGTTTTGTGCAAAGAGCAACACATATCTAAATTTTTATTTTGTTGCAAAAATTTATTATGGTTATTTGGAGATTAATGTCACATTGTTTTACAAGTATCAACAAGTGACCTTTTTGACCTTCTTCTATTGTGTTATGTTAATGACCTCCAAATGTTCGGTAAAGTGCCCCAACCTTGTTGGTTGACCTTGCCAAAGTAAACATTACATTGCACTTAATGGATTGTCCATCTAACCTTATTAAAGAAACTTTTCAGGATTTTTCTCAAATTACCTTATATCATTATGTTTATTGGAATAATGTGTGGGGGGCTTTGATAATGTGATAGGATTGTGCAATGCATTTGCAGCCTTGGTTGGTAGATTTTTTAAACCCTGCAACCAAACAATTAGTACACCTTTATCTTTTTCACATGTTTTGTGGAACTATTATTAGATCTTGACGGTTGTTTTGTAGACAAATGTGGTAAAGGGAGGGGGATCTTGCATGGAGCATAGCATGGACATGAAATAAACAAAAATGTGTCTATGGTGAACAATGTTTGTTAGGCTACTGGTGAAGTGGCAATTAAAGTATTCTTTTAAATTTTAATTTTTTCGTCAAGGTGGGTTTCACCAATTATACCTTGTAGTGTCTACATTCTTTTGGCTGACCAATCAACATCTTGATATAGATTTGTTGTTTACAAATGCCTTGCAGGTCAAACAAGATATTTGTCTAATTGTCATGAATGTCATGAATGTCTAATTCCCATTTTCTCCAACATCAAAGTATGTAATAAGGTTGAAATTTTTGTGCTTGGATGATTAATGAGGAGGGTTGTTATAAGTGTTAGAAGTCATGGAATAAAAGATTATTTTCAAACATTGTGCAAAGAAGGCTAATGTAATGTGTAGCTCATCACGGAAATTGATGCAAAAAGAAAGGTTGTAGGGTTTGAATAAATCATTCCTAGATAATAGTGCAATCACCTTGGGTAGATTGGGATGGGTGTGCTTAAAGCTGGTGGCTCCACACATGGATCACTTCATGCAACCTTGGTGCTATGTTATTCACATGCAAGGATTTAAGGAATATCTAAGGATTTATTAGATGTTTACATGCCTATGAATGCGCATTTTAATTATTACTTCATCGTATTTCCATAATATAGTTGTACCCTAGTTACACAGTAGTTTCTGTGACGATTTAGTTACATGCCAGTCTAGTTTCTACGAACATGAATTTTTATAGTGAAAACAAAAATAGCACAAGAAGCGTGGGCTTTTGTGTGGGGCAAATTTCAAAGGTCACTTGCGTGGAATCTATACAGGAACTCACATTCATTTACAAGAGAAGGTGAAATGAACAATTTTCAACCATGCCTAAAAGCATTTTTGGGCAGTCAAATGATCAATATTAAATTAAATTCTTAAACCACTATTGCTTCCCATTGTATGACCACTTTAATGGATCTTTAGTGGGATTTGCCCACTCATGAAAATCATGAGTGGTTTGTCTTATGTGAGAACCACCCAAAGTCAAATTAGGTGGTTATGCATAGTGGTTTGTCCACATGATTTCTAATAGTGATTAGTTTAACAATTACTTGCAAGAAGTTGGGAACAATATTGAGCAGCTTTTGATATCCAACTACATGAAAAGTTGGTAAGTAAATTCGATATGTAGATAGCAAGTTCCCACCTTATTTGGTTTAACTCCTATTACACAAAATCATCTAATGTCTGCAACCTCATGTTTTCACCCTATTACAACAAGCTCCTTGCCACCATGTCAAAGAATATTCAAATGAGCTTTCAATCTTTGTAACTTCTTGCAAAGTCCTTAGTTCACAAAGTCTTGATATCACTGAACTTTATAAGTAATTGATGTGGGACTTAGAAGACTCCTCCATAGATAGTGTACCTTTTCATACTAAGTGTTTAAATGTTTGACAACTTCTATGTGTAACCCAATTTTGCAAGGTTTTGGCCTTGAAGCATGGAAATGTTGTGACGTTGAAAGGATTCTAAATTTGCTAGTTGTGGCCAGCATAATGGTTGGTGCTTAATAGGTGATATATGTTGGTTGGGGGTCTAGTCCTTCATCAAGGGGGCCAAGTAGAGGAGAGGCACCATGTTTTTGAACTTTGTCTTACTAATACACAAATTTTCATTATAATTAAAAAAGATGGACATGGAGGTTGTAGTCTAATCAAATGTACAATCTTGGCAAGTTTTTTCCATTATAGTTATATTGTCCATAAAGGGTGGTCCTACCTCTCATGGATGTTCATTACCTATTGGTTATGGAAGGCATCTTGTTTTCATTTTGTCTTGGAAATGATTATTTTGTGGTTTAAACATGTGAGGTTTTCAAAAGTGCTAGACTGGATGTGGATGAACATGTGACGAGGTCATACAAGTTTCCTCACTCATGTGTGATAAAGGTTGGTCCTATTGCATGTATACCAAAACCCCTTAATTCCAAGGTTTAGAAGAAAAGCAAGTAAATGTTTATCATTAATTAATTTTACAATTTGTCTTTTGGATATTTCAATAATGTGCCATTATTTCATTGCCATGTTCTTTGTGTTTTGAAGAGTGAACATTGAATGCATGTGTATGAATGGAAGACAAAGGGAGGGAGGATAAGATTGTTAAGCTCATGGTGCATACAATGTGGGTGTGTCTATATTGTGCTTGGAGGGAGTTCCTGATGTTAAAAAAGGCCTTGCACATATATTAAGATATTAGAATAGAAGAATGGCTTCAATACAATGTTTCATATGATTCTTCAAACAAGTTTTTGGATAATTCAACTCCAAAACAAAGCAAAGACATGTTTATTTCTAATGAATGTTATGTTGTTTGGAACACAAGTATGGTCAATATTTATTTGATGAAAAGGAATGGTTTGCTACCATGGACCACTTTGTTGCCTTGTCACTAACCTTGACAAAAATTCTCCATATGTATCCTTCCATCAAGTTACCAACTATTGGAATCATTTACAATAAAGAGGTTGGTAACTTTAATGAGTTGGCGGAGTCTAAAATGGAGCCTGAAAACCCAGCAATTGAATAACCTACGACATCCTTGTTTTCAGATCATGCTATTAATAGTGTAAAATCGACCCTGCTTCCAAATAATACACTTTCACCCAACGAAGCAAATCCACCAAATGCCAAAGAAACCAAAATTGCCCTAGGTGATCTTGTGACATTCTTCATGAAAAAAAGGTGCTACAACAAAAGGCATCCCTATACACCAAGTGATTTCACTGGATTTTGAGTTAATTCACTGGTTGTAATGAATGGGGACCAATGAAAAAGCAGTGAATTCATTGGTGTAGTGAATGGGAACTAGTAAACTACACCCACATTTTGTAATAGTGAGGGGTGTTGTGATTGAAAAGGCCAAAGCAAAGGATATTGAAGCAATAGTTGCAACCATGGTGGATGGAGTTCAACATAGGTGGGCCAAAAGATCTGAAAAGGTTTTTTCACAAAAGATTGACACTTATATTTTGACATTGTGTTTTGAGTTTGTTTGAAAGTTCAAAAAGTTGTTAAATCTTCCCATTTTCTATTCACCCATTATACAAGCCTATGTAGCACCTTGTGAGCAAAACTTTTTTTTTTGTAGTGTTTTGATGTTAGTCCACAGAATTTTAGAATCCAACACTACATGGGATCTATCTAATAATGTATAATAGTACCTTGTTATTGATGCCATTTTTTTTTTTCTTTTCTTTCCTAATTTGGATCTTTTTGTGGTTTTTAAAGAAATGTTAACCTTGTTCTGGGTTTTTTTTTTCATCATGAAAATGGAGATTTTTCTATTCTTATAAATTGGAATTTTGTATTTTTGGATTTTGGAATTTTGATTTTGCATTAAATAATGGGAATTTTTTTGGCCAATGGTGAATCAATGGGTTTCTAGGGTTTGAATTACTAATTTTTTGGGTAAATTTTTATACATTTTTTGGTCAATTTTTTTTAAAAAAGCCATTTCATATTTTTATTATTAATGGAATGCTTAAAAATATAAACAACTTTTTCTTTACATAATAACTCTAACACTAAAGATGATGAAACCTTGCCAAAATTTATAAAAAGAAAGCACCTAAGAAAGGGAAAGAAAAAGAGACAAGAGGCAAGGACCAAAGGCTAGGCATATAATTGTTACAATAAATATCATCTTATGTGATGATACATACCATTTATAAATCATAGAATAATATATTTTGCATACATACATAAATGCACATGTATAACATTTTATCTATTGGCAAGGCCATCATGTTTATGATGCTTTGTTTATAATAAAGTTTTGTAAAAGTTTGAGGCAATCAAATTATCCTTAAAGTAATACCCAATTGCAACCCAATTCAATCCTTTATTCATTATTTCATTCTCTATTTTTCTATATTTATAAAGTTAGCCCAACTAATGACAAAATTCCCAAACTAAGATTAATTAAACATTTGTGTTAAGTAATGAAAACTAAGGTAAATTATGAATATACCTTCTTCTAATCAAAATTGTGGGACCCTTCAAATCATTTCAACCTTGGTTTTGTGTGTCAATGTGGTGTAATCCAAAGCTGAAGAAAAGAACAAACAAATTAGTTTTTTATGTAAGCTTTTTTTTGTTGGTTTAGTAGATTATATCCATGCATCATGGAAACCTACATAAAACATGGTATTGCTAAACTAGGATGTTGGATGTTCAACATATGTATTCCCACATCTTGATCAAGTCCACCAAGTTGAAGATTTCAAGTATTTTGTAAAAAACTTGTAAAATGCATAAATAAAAGGTCATGTCACCATTGCTACTATGATAGAAAAGCCTTACCTTATTAAAGGACAAGTGGAAGAATGATGGCATTATGGCTTAAATTGTTCTTAGCAGCTTGATAGAGAAAAAAATCTAATATTCCAAAAATTCAAATTACCTTTCTTCCTTATCAAAAAACTCCTTGATGCTCCTTCAAGAAGCAAATTTGAAAGGCATCATCATCAGAGATACTTGTCACTTGCCACCCAAGAACTCTACAACCATTTTTTGTTTTAAAACTTCAAGTTTTTTCTTTGCAAAGCCTTGAACTCTAATCCCTTTTAGTTATCTTTCATATTCACTTCAAACCCTTCCTTCAACATACATTTCTTTTAGATGTTCATTTCACCATTCTTTTCCCAAGTTCAAACATTTGACATAGTCACATTCAACTAAACTCCCTAGAGCAAGGTGCTTTCTTTCTAGGAATCATATGCTTTGGTGTTGTGCAATTGATAGGGTTTGATCTAATAGAAGCAATGTTAGGATATCTATGGATTTTCACACAAGTGATCATTTGGTTCAATGTTGGAGATGATGGATGGTAATGGGTCCTACTCCATCAACTTGAGACCTAATATTACTTCCATTAACAATGGCCATAAACATGAATAAGTAACACACAAACATGAACAATAATTAAATGTGCCAAAAGTTGATGACCTATGGACCTTGACCTTATTAAATCCAACCAATAGGGGAGGGAAACTTTTGTTGCCAAGAATGGAAGAAAGGTTTTCACCATGTCATTGGATTGTTCAAATGGAACAAACAGGGTGATGGTCACATTGTTTTGCTAGACCTTTTAACAATTTGGAATTGTTGATATGTTTTGAAAATTTGCTAAAAGGTTTTCAATGTATTACATAGTTTGGAACATTCATCCATGGGGTGTTGATTAATTTGTGTGTGAAACAAGAAGGAGATTAAAGTAATCTAATGAAGTTCAAAAATTATATTTTGGGAAAGAATATGAAGATGTGAATGAATGGTGCAAAAATCTTGAAATGGTTGCAAATGTTCAAGACCTAAATGTCAATAAGTGACTACATTGAACCTTAGGGGGAAGGCAAAAGACTAATTCAAGAAATTGAACCCAATTCCACTTAACTAAAACATTTTGTGAAAGTTGATGATTGTGAGGTTTATTGTTATAAATGAAAATGAGATTTAACACAAGGTGAACTTGATCAAACAAGAACCTCATCAATGAATTGTGACGTATTTAGGTCACTTGTAAAAATATTTTCAATATGGAAGGATTCCAAAAATAAAACAAAAGTGATCATTTTTGTGAAGATTGTGGTTGAACATAAAAATATTGTGTATTGGCAAAAACTTTGCAAACATTAATGTCACATGCAAGGCTCCAAAGGAAATCAAATGGGTGTTGTAGAATATAGGAAAAACCCCATTCAAACGTTTACACAAGAAGAAGGCAAAACTTATGAATTTGTTAAAAAAACATATGAATACATTAAATGCAACTTTCATTAATTTCTTCAATAAGGTAACAAAAACAAGATTTGGATCTAGTCATGGAAGTTTTTCATCATGTCTAAGTTGTTTGACAAATAATCCAAATGGACATCAAACCACTAATTGCCCAAAGTATGGGGACATTGAGTTGAAATGTGCCAAGTAGGGTGGATCCCACCAAATTGACAATTGTGGGATGAAATGTTCGCATTGTAGTTTGTATGGAGGAAGATAAATATTGTAGGAAAGCAAAATTGGAGGCAAGTCCCACTACTGAAAATTTCTTGGAGGTGATGGTAGACAATGAGGCCACCACAATGGAACAATTAAATTGCATATGTGGTAAAGAAGTTCATATTCCAAGAGGTGGAAGGGTTCCCAAAAGTTGGATTCATGTTTATTTGTTTAGAAAGGATGTTAGTATTTATGAAAATATGTGAAGAATGATGGGAGGTAGAAGATATTCATCAGGTCCCAAGGGTGCTAAACACTAACATGAAATCAAAAATTCTTATTATGCACTTCATGAAAAGGAAGATTTCATTTTTGTTGATGGAAACAAAATTGAGTGTAGTACTTGGAGGGGCTCATGAAGGTGGCAAGAAGAAGAAATATGAAACAATGCAACTAAGTTGCAAGTTGAAAGGAAACCTAGTAAGGAACACAAAGAAGTGTGTTTGAATCACATGGGAAAAGGGAAAACCTTCACCACCTTATTAAGATCAATGAACATAAAGTGGATGTATTAATTGATATGGGATCTTTTATGTTCATGATCTTAATTAACACAATAAGGGAATTGGGATTGAAGGGTGAAAACATGCAAAATTATATTAAAAAAATAGTCCTTGCAATTTTTAAAAAAAATTGTGTAACAAGTAGATTAAAAAGTAAGTGATGCTTTATGAAATTGACATTTTGAATTATATGAAAAAATCAAATATGTGATATGCTAAATTTTTTGAAAGTTTCAAAATTTGTATCAACTTTTTTTTAACATAATTTCTGGAAATTGTTATGTTGTTTGTATTGTAAAATATAGATTAAAAGTAGGTTTTTAAAGCTTCAACTTGTAAATTTCATTCATATGTTGCATTTTGAAAGGATTTGGGGCCTAATTTAATGAGTTGAACACATGAAATCTATTTTATTATCCTATCAAAAAATATTTTTTGTGCATTAGATTTGAGTGTATGGAAAAATTATTTTTGAAAACCTTCACATTGTTAAAATTCAAAAATTCAAATTCAAATAAAATTATATAAAGGCCCACAATGGCTCAAACATTAATAACACATTATTTGAATTATTTGATTTGAAAAATGTCTAGTATCAACTAAAGTAATAAACTTGTGATAAATAAATAAATTACTGAAAATAATAGAGTACATTATAAATGATCATATATGATTTATTTAATATGAGTAGTACTTCCCAAAATTTATGACATTATTAAAATGCTTTAAATGTGAAAGATTTGAAATTTACCAAGTGATCTACTTTTGCTTGCTTTTCACCTTGATGCATTTGGTAGTGGGCTCTAAAAGTTACAAATTTATCATCATGAACATAGTCATACAATCTATGAGCCCAGAGTCGAAAATTTGCTTGTAAAGGTAGGTAGGATTAAAAGTTTGAGTGTCAACAAGATTTGTCTCTGACAAAATCCTTGAGGTTAGAAGGGAGCAAAAGCAATTGCCTCAAGAAAAGTCTTAAAAAATAACCAAGGAGTTGGGAGGGAGGCATCTACAACATGTAGATCTTTTCGAACAAGATGAAATGAGGAAGTGGGTACATGTACACAAGGAGTTGTTGGAAGGAAAGTCAGTGAAACACAACAAAGACATTTATCTTTGGTAAATTCTTCAAGAAGCAAGGGAGTGGTTGAGAGGGGTAAGCTAATTTTTTAAAAACTCACAACCAAAACTGTTTTGACTACCCAAGCATTGGAAGAAGATGTTGTGGCCGTAGGAATGGAAGCACCTGAGAATGCAGACATACAAGGAAAGGTGTGATGGCAAGACATTAAATGAAAAATTCAAGCAAGCCTTAAACTTGATGTGTGCATGTAAAGTTGCTCAGCTGTGGGAGCTCTTGAAAGATTTCCAGGATGGATGGAACAAGGGTGAGTCAGGCTGATGCTTGATTGGAGAGCATTCCATTGGCACACAAGGCTTCCATCCTTGCCGCACTACATCCAACTGTCTTTCATATTAGGAAGATGGCGAGGTGCAGATTCATACCCATCTGAAAGTGTGAGGCAATATGTGAGTACCTGCCCAGTCTCTGAGTACTCATAGGATCTGAATCTTATATAACCTCAGCTGCACATAAGAGGATTCAATCTACTTGTGGACTGGTCTATTTAATCCAGAGATATGTGTTGCTGAGTGCCCACTAATATCTCCTGTAAACTAATAGGCAGTCTATTGACCTTTTGAGGCATGCAAATGTTTCCTCCTCACCCAAGATTGTTGCAAGTGGCTCTGATAGCAGGTTGCATAACTGATCTGTGATATCTCAACCTCCACCAACTACAAGATGACATACAGACTAACAACACCTTTTGTAAAATTTTCTATATTGCTTAATTGAGTCACAAGTGAGCACAATTGCACTGAAAGTTAGCCCTGTCCACAGGACCAAGTACAACACATTTGGGCCTAATGATGAACCTTTTTCTCTCAAGCTCATAATATTGTTTGGTTACAAAACAAAAGAATTAGAAGGTTTTTGAACAACTAACCACCTGCTCTCACCATTTCATGCAGCTCCTTTCTTTGATATTAGTTTTTGTATGTGGTTGCCATGCTTCAAACGTGGAACCGAATCGAAGAAAAGAATCACAATGTTTCTTGCTTTGTTTGCCTCCTGTGCTTGTTCTAGAATTCTGAGCTGGGTCACAATCTATCTATGAAGCAAGGTAGTTTGTTTTGTTTTGTCATGCTGAGATCTCCCAAACCATGGCACTTCATATTGCGCTCTTGATATCCTTGGAAAGTTCTTGATGAGTAAGGTTGCAGCGACTTGGTTTGAGACTCTTTGGAGCTATGGTGTGGGAGCTACTGATTATTGAATCATTTTCTCAATGAAATAAAATCAAAACTGAAAACTGTATTGGAATTTGGGGGTGTTCTTCATGTTATTGGAAAGCCCTGGGCAAGTGAGATTTAATAAAGTTTATTTCACAATTTTCAGAGAGATATTGATTTTTGGAGTAGATTTTGCAGCTAGAAATTCAAACAAATGGCAAAAATTGGGTTTGGATGAATGTGTTCACACTTGGGCCCTCAATTTTTTCACATTGCCAAATTTTTAAAAATTTGATTTCTGAAAATGTAAAAAACAAAGAATGTGTTCACACTTGGGCCAACAGGCACAGGCTACACTAGTATCAATGAATGCAGAGTGGATTAATTCTTTAGCCAGCACCACAAGGACAAGATCTAACCCCAGTTGGAAAATAATAATATTAATGTTAATTAATTATGAAATAAGTTCTTTGAGAAATGAAGAACCAAACCCTGTCAGCCAATTTTTTTTGTGCCAAATTTTGCTCAAATGAGAAATTGTTTTTGGCACTATGGCCCCTGTGAAAGCTTTTTTTTGTAGAAAATTTTGAAAAAAATCAGCAAAAATGTAGGATTTTTGGACCATCTTCATCGTCCTATGGATGGTTGCCATTATGCCTGTTGCAGACATTTTCCATTGAAATGTGTTATCCTTATGCCCGTTGCACAGAAGCAGTGGAGGCCATCATATTTCATCACTTGAAACCTTTCAAAAAACAACAATGCACAGTGCACCAACAATCTTTGGATGCTCCAAATCTTCCAACATGAATATCACAACCACAACACTTTCCTTTTGTATCGACTACACGTGATCAGAAGATTAAAACCACAGTGAAGGACAACAGACAATAGCAATGTCATTAGATGACAGACATATACAAGTGATCAACTGTCAACTGGGTTTCAAGTTTCAACTCAAGTTGACTTGAGTTTGATGAATACTTTAAGGAATTCAGAATTCCACCACTCCAAAAAGTCATTCGAGCTAGAGATATTTTTGCCCATTGTTTGAATTCTGCTCACACATTAGTAACCCCACTTGCGTTGCACTGCACTTCCAACACATACACCTATAAACTGCACCTCAAACCAGTCAATAAACTGCAGGCACATTTTGCAGATACCAACAAGAATCACACGACCGTGAGAAAACCACACCCATCAATAACTGCACACACATTTTTTGCAAATCCCAACAAGAATTCATGCAACAATTGGATAACCCATTGATCAATAACTGCAGGCACAATTTGCAAATTCAGTGGTACTTGTGGTTCATATACATAAAATCAACTTTGACTTTGACAAAGAACTCTTTCCATGGGTGTGTTCAGGGACTAAGAGTCTCTTTCCATTAGGCTGCTGTGATCACAGAATCCACAGCAGCCTAATGGAAAGATGTCCTAATTTGTATTAATGCCCACTCTTGGGGTATGGGCTCTATACTTGTGAGTAGATAGATGTGTTCAAATTTCAAGCCTGTAAATCCTTCCATCATCAAGGTGACTAATCAACAGAAAGCAAGAGAAGTAAGAATGTGCCTGTTGGAGGAGGACTACTGAGAGTACACCAACCCACATGCAAATCATTGGCATCATTCGAACTGTGAAAGACACAGTACTGTAGAAATCATGAACAATTAGTTAACTTGATGATATGAATTTCTTCCTGAAGATCATACAACTGTAGCTATTGTTATCCCTGCCCATTGGAGGAGGAGCACTGAGAGTCCACCACCCCAGATGCAAAATGCTAGCAAACATTTGAACTGCAAAAATACAGTACTGGAGAAATCACGAGAAGTTAGTTGAACATGAATTTCTTCCTGAAGATCACAGAACTGTAGCTATTTTTATCCCTGCCTGTTGGAGGAGTACTGAGAGTCTCCCCCCCCCCCCCAAACGAGAAGAAAAACACGGGCAATTTTGTATGAAAAGCAAAAATATGGTCATGAACAAAA
>Ga0116229_10001948_pt1 | contig 33025 bp, 23 predicted proteins | sample S1TSphgellanicum_3_FD_87313 | JGI IMG/M metagenome (GOLD analysis project Ga0116229, IMG submission 87313) | Host-associated microbial communities from peat moss isolated from Minnesota, USA - S1T2_Fc - Sphagnum magellanicum MG | ecosystem: Host-associated > Plants > Peat moss > Unclassified...
GTGATGGGAGAGAGGGGGGAGGGAGGGTTTAATTAATATAAATGTGAAAGTGAGGGGGGGGGGGGGGGGGGGGGGGGGGGAGGGGAGGGGGGGGGGGGGGGGGGGGGGGGGGGGGGGGTTTCAGAAGGAAAGAAAAAAAAACTGAGATCAGGGCTGAGAAAGGGCAAAGAAAAAATGTCAACCCGGAATGGCACAGGGATAGAAAAGAGAAACCTCTTGGTGCACTGGTGGCTGCTGGTTCACTCCAAAGTCACATGTTGCTTGGGGAGTAGGTGAACCTCCAGTAATGCATGCGGCAACCATGCACACCACAAATGCACATGCGTTTTAGTATTTATGGAAACTTCATTCCTGCAATGGCTTGTTACATAAGTAATACATATGTGGAGAACACTGTTTTTTCTCTAGCAAACTTTAGCATCTGCGCAATTTGTTTTTCAAAACATGAAAAAGTGATGTTTCTGACCTTTTTTTTGGCAATTCTTTTCAAACATTTGAAAATGGAAGCCAGATTTTGACCTACAAAGTCAGAAATATACAAGCATGCCTGAAAAGAAATCTACAATCTAGACAGTTTTCTACAACCATGTTGCCAATTAATACCAAGTCTTTTATGGGATGGTGGCTAATGATGCTATATTAGAAAACTCTTTTTTTTATAAAACTGATGCAGAAGTTCATAAAATTATGAAAATTCATAATTTAAGCCATGGACAGATTTTCTGACAAAAATGGTATATTCTTCTTATATCCCCCCTAAAGGCCAGTAGAGTTATCTTTAAAAGATGTCGCCTAGAGCTGGAAACCAAAAAAAACATGAGGACAACTAGACCTCCTGGTAGCATGAGCAGTACTCGGAACTAGTCCCACTGCAAGATCTTCTGCCATTGAACTTTGTATGGTAATTTTGTGAGTATCATAACCATTTGCAACCACCACCTCCCTCATCTGGCCCATGCTCTAGTTGCACTGCAGCTATGCATCCTAAGACCTACTACTTCATAAGGTTTCCATTCTATTTGGAAACGCAAATATGGAATCCTTATGGGAAAATTGGGTTGGGTTTCCAGCCATGCTCAATATGTGACCCTGCAAAAATATTTCTCAAATCCAAGTTTAGTTATTTACTTTTTTTCAACCCCACATATAAAACTAAAACAGGGGCTGCAAATAGGTGGGAGACTACTAATAGCAAACCACTGGGCCAATCATATGATTGGCCTATCTGAAACCGGGAGCAGCATTCTGATCATATTTATTACACTTTTCTCTAGCATGTGCTAAGATTTGCTGGGGCCTTTACCAACCCCAGCAAACTGTGCAACAATGCTGGGTCAAAACTAGTTTGCTGAGCCAAACCAGCATGTTTCGACTTTTCTTCATCAATTTTAAACAGCGTCACATACTGAGCACAGGAAGTTGCTCTAATAACCACAACATCAAGCCAAGCAGTCAATGGTAAGGATTCATGACCACCTTCAGATGTCTTTCCATTTCGATTTATTATTAAGTAATGTTAGATGTTACTAATGGTAGTCAATTTAATTAGAATGAGCACTCCATGGTTATTGGAACCTAGGGGTTTGCCAAATGTATTGGATTTGGCAAGTTGGGCAATTTTGTTGCGCCCTGTATGATTAGAAAGAGTACAAACTTTTAAAAGGCACATTGACCTTAAATATTTGTGAACATGTTCAACTACCTTGTGTTGGCAGACTTTTCATTTGCCTTTTTCAGGAACCATTGACTGCCTAAAAATGTTTGGAGAAATTAGGTATGTCTGATTTGTAGAATATCTTGTTTAGGGAGTTCAGTGTAAGTGGTGGGATGATTTTCTCTTTAGTTATTTGCAGTGACAAGTTGTGTGCAAGTTGATTGTCAAATTGAAATGACTTGGGGGATGGTAGTACATGTGAATACAGACCTTGACCCAAGGCTCATCATCCATTAGTTTTCCTTGAGAACGTGACAAAGACGTTATTTGAAGGCTTCTTCTCCTTTGACAGGTACATAAATTGAAATTTCCAGAAGTTTGGATACGACATGGACTATGGGATTCTGCAAGTCAAATATAGACACCCTAAGGACACATTTCCATGACCCCATTGGCCCACTATTGTACTTTTCCCACCCAAATAGTAGGGGCTTTTGTTCAAAAAGCTCCAAAACAGACTCACTATTTGAGTGAGTTTCCACTATTTCTGGCCTGCATGCTCCCCTCAAATCTGGACAAACCCACCAGACTCACAGTCACCTTACCTCAAAAGCCGGTGGTACCAGTGCAAAACATACTCTCACTTGGTCCTGGTCGGATGAACTCTCTTCATCTGAAACTGCCAGGTGTAGGTTCTTTTCAAGTGGATTGAAAATTATCAATTAATTGCAGTTGGATAGTAGGTGGGCAGGTGACATGGAAACTGGCCCTAAGTTGGATACACTAGATTGGCACCTAAAATTATTATCTCGGGTCAAAAACTTATTGGGATCCAAAGTGACCAAAAAAGCCCAACTAGTACCACCATCATATGAAGGGCCATGACCTTCCTAGCAGCTTGGAACATGATAATGCTTATCTAGTATATAAAATGTTTACAATTATGTACGGTCTATCTATTTTCAATAAGGCAATTATTTGTGTGACACAAATTTAAAAAGTCACTTGGAAAGTAATACAAGATTTGTTTCAGCTTTGCATTATGTTCAGGAGTTTATGTATGCATCAGCATGTCATCATAGATATTCCTGAAAATTCAAAAAGTATACCCTAAGAGCATCTTGGACACAAAATTAGGGTTGATGAAACCCTAGATGGATGAAACTGAAAGAAAAAAGTGACAAACTTTTGGCAGTTGGTGGGGATGGGAAGAAAGGTATTGTGAATAGTTTTTTTACATGTTTGTTTCTTTGTTTCTTGCAAATTATGAGAGACGGAATTGTTACAGTGATTTTTAATTTTGATGACATTCAGCATTGGGTGGTGCTTTCTTGTTCTTGATATTTGGATGTGTGTGAGTAGTTGTTGCATTGTGTTTGGACCATGCGAGTTATGGAGGGATGGGGTTCTCTGTATTTGCATGACATTTTTGAAACATTGTAGGCAAAAGAACAAAGAGTTAAGTTCCTTTTTGTTTTGGTTTTTCTTTGGTTCTTCTAGCATAAAGTTTTGGTAGCAGCAAATGTCTAGAGTTTCAACATGGCTGGTTTGGGAAAAATGCCCTGCTGCCATGAACTATTTTTTTCCTTTTGAAGCAATGTATTTCTATCATGCCATGAGTTTCAAAGGAAGAGACATAGGTTTAGAAGCAATTTTTAGGGGCCACATTAAGGGAGATGATGAAGTACAATAGTGATTTTGTGAGTGGTCAAAGTGACAATTTAGTTTGATTTTGAGTAATCAGGAAATTCTAAAGGAGATATCTAGGTTTTATGGTTCTGGAATAGAATACCTACAAGAGCTCTGAAGGGGAAAAGGAGATTCTAGAGATGGATGTGGGTGTGACAAGTTTTGTTGATGATTTATTTCAGATCATGTTTTTCCTTCTTTGTTCAATTTCATGAATTAAATTATGTGTTAAGGGATATCTAACCTTGTTCACTATTGGACTAATTCATCTAGAGGTGGGGAATGATTATGTCATGGGCATGATAATTATGAAGACAAACAATGAAAAGACAAACTTAAGTCTAAATCCAAACTCATAACATAGAAACCAAAACAAAATCATAAGAGATTAAAGATAAAAACATGAAGTGTGCAAATAAATATTTATTTTTCCAATGTCAAGGGATTAGAAAAAAACTAAAATTTTAAAAAAATGTTATGAAGAGTATTTCGATTGCCATAATTTTAGTTTTTTTGGATTATAGGTCACCATCAAATGAAGAATTGAATAGTAAGATGCACTCTCAATATAAGAAATATGATTTTTAAAAGAATATGATTTTCATCATTTTAGAAAAAAATCCATTTCATATTGCATATTTCAAATTTTTCACATAGATTTTTTTTACCAATCACATGTTTAATGATATTTTAAAAGAGACTTATGAATAATTTTTACCAAAAGCATAAGGGATAATTATAAGATTTATAGTTTGATTATTATCATAATTACAAGAAATTTAACTAGTGTAAGACGTGGACTTTTCAAAATGTTAAAGACAAGTCACCCAACCATGTTTTTACCCTTTCATAAATCCTTTCATTATGAAGTTATACCAAATACCACACATGGAATTTAGGATGGAACTACAATCATAGTTGTTGCCTAACATTAAATTTTCATTTAATAAAATCAATGTCAAAAGCTCATTGGAATTATTATGTGTGTTGTAGTCCTAGGAATTTGCATTATAAATGTGTTACATTGAGAATGTAGATTTAAATTAAATGAATCAATATGATAAATAAATTATTTAAAAATTAATAACTAAATTGGTCCCAAAAAAAAAAAAATTTAAATGAGAAAAAAATGCAACTCCTTATGCATCCATCTTCAATACAAACATAATAAACCAAAAAACTACCATTGGTCACATCCTATCAACCAACAAACTTAAATCACCATAATGTGAAATGTTAATGTGTCACAAGCAAAGTGATTTTGTTTTCTTTTCTAAGATTTTATGAAACATGTGTTTCATGTATATGTTTACTAATTGAACATTCTACGTATTAGTTGTAACTAATACTATTGGTAAGAATATTGTACTATTGATTGAAGTTTTAGAATATGCATTACACCTTTGTTAGCTAATTATATGGCAACTCCTTTAGATTCTAAATTTATAATCCAAATAATTTTTAATTTTTAATTTGCCTAACTCTTAATTTTGGACCATCTAATGGGAGGGCTAAGATTTGCAACAAGTTGAAGAACTTAATAGACATTGGACCCTACCATTGACTTCAAATTCTAATTAATATCAAGTAATTCAAACTCTTCAATTCAAGCAATAGTTATATCTTGAAAGCCTAAACCATTGTGTGGGTGGCTCCAAGCATAAGTATGTATTGGATAAGCCAATTTTGCCTACAATCTAACATGTGCAATAGGGTGCCAATCTCATTCAAGATGAGATAACATTTCAAGAAGAAATTGATTTCTTTATAAACAAGTGGCCCATAGCAATTAGAAATTTGTTCCTCTCAATTGACATGTGGATGCACATACTTGGCCTATAATTTACAACAATATGACTATCTAATGTAATGCACTATTCAAATTATAATCCAAACAACACATAATCAAGTGGCAAGTTAGTCATCTTTTCTAAGTGATTCTATTTGTCACCCATGGGAATTCTTCCACCAAGGTATGGATGGATCTATACTATGGCTTGATCCTTCCCAACATAGCAAACAATATGAAGTTACAATCTATAATTTCTCAACTTGCACTTGCATGGACTTTATCGCAATCATGGTAGGTTCCTTGATTGGGTGAAATGTTGACACACTACAAAATTTTACACCTAATGTTTTGTGGGAAATATCAAATTTTCATTCATCATTTGACTTAGAATTAGAATGAAGTTAATTGCTTATTAAGTTGTGTCATAATTATAGATTATGTGGGCATGATTTGCATTTGTTGTAAGTAGTATATAATATATTGTTATCATGGTTGAACGAGGTATGACTTCAATAGGGTCTATGTTTGAAATTTTTAGCAATGGAGATGATGATAATATTGATTTGTGTAGTTGAGAATGACAAACAATCCAATGAATGTTGGTTGTAAACCCCCCCCCCCCTCAATGAATTAAAAGTTGTGAAGGATCATGTGAGGGTTGACATTTTTTGTGAATGGTAATGGCATTTAGTTCAACGAGGAAGGTATAGTATGTGTCAAACCAAATCAACATATAGTTAAGGTGTTCACTTTAATAATAAATATTATTAAAAAGGAAATAATCTAGCAAAGACATCTTTTGATAGGCATCTAATATCCTAGGTGTAGATCTAGTGTTGAATATGTGATCTTCAATTTTCTCAAATGGGGAATAATAATTAAGTATGTATGCTAAGACGATCACTTGATATCATCCTAATTATCTATGAATAGTTCAATATTAAAATATGTGAGGAATAAAAAGGTTACAACCTCACTTCAAATTCTCATGGTTTGGATTTTAGAAAACAATCTAAGCATGCATTTACCCTCTTGAACAACACAAAGGAGCCCCCTAAACCAAGTTTATTCCACGAAATATATGTAGTGGCACAAGATTAACCACTTCAAAAAACTAACAATGAAATTTTTTGTTGGCACCAAAGAATATTTTGTCATGTCAATATTAATATATGTTGATGTGAAAATATTCCTCCACATCATCCAAGCCTTTGTCCACATTGCAAAATATTTGTCCACATCATCCAAGATTATGTCCATGTGGAAAAAATATTTCATGAATATTTTGTGAGGCTCATGTGCTTGTGTTCACTTGTTCACCACTCACATGCTTGTGTCAAAACAATATTGAATTAATACATATCTAACTTGATTAAGGTTATAATTAATTGATGTAAGATAAGTCCATGTCACATGTCATTAGGTTTGACTAAAAGTCATATTTAATGGCTAATCATGTAGAAGAAAAATTTTGTAAATAAAATCAAGGATGAGAACCCATCCATCAAAAGTAAAAGGAAAAAAAAAACAAAAGTATACACAACCCTAAGAAAAACAAAAGCAAACAATCAACAAAAGTTAGGTGAAGACCTATGCAAAGAGGAATCATGGCTACAAAATGACAATTAACGATAACAAAAAAGACCTAAAACAAAAGAGTTGTCATTTGCCATAAATTGGCTAATGATGGAAGTGCACTAACTATGATGTGTGGATGAGATGAGGAACCCTAACCAAATGTAGTAGCCCATTGAAAAATTGTTATGGCTTGCGCACATTACAAGGCTATGGACACCTACTATTGATAATAAGAAACAAGAGTTGAAGGGACTAAAAAAGACCATTAAGGATGCACAATAATAATCTGTGCACAAGAAGCCAAAAATGAATGAAAACAAAAATGAAGACACGCATATGTCTCAATAACAAGGGGAATGAAGTCATCACCTAGAATTCATTTAGCATGTGTTCATGTCTCCTCCTGAACAACCATCATCATTACACGTGATGTCATCATCGATGTTCATTGCATCATATTTGTGTGAGTTGGGTCAATAATGACAATGACCATCAAGGCTTGGAAACCAGTGATAAGGATATCCACTTGTTGTTAGGTGTGGCAAAGGAAAGTCTGGAGATCTCCCTTTGAACATGTGCTCCACTTTCCAAAGCATAGTTATGACAATATCTTGAAATGCATCGTGGGCTATTGTACACTCGTTCCCATAGGGGCACTGAAGCAAATGGGTACCTAGATTATTAATAGTATGACCACATTAACACTATGAAAAATGGGCATCATAGGATGTGGCAAACCAAGACAGGTACATAGTGTTGTAAAGAAATGGGTTAAGGATAAACAAAATGTAGGTGTGGTAGGACAAGTTAATAACCAAACGGATGCCTTTAAACTTGCACATGAACGAAGACATGCTCACATGATATCTAAAGGAACGTCTATTAGAAGCAAAACAAACTTTTGCTCATGTAGGTGATCTGCCAAAAAAGCCTACAACTAGGGATTAGACTAAACCATTAGGCTCTCAAAGGGTGGGATTTGAAAATGGACAACCTAGGGTAACAAGGCTCGAACATCTCTAATGCCATCTGGAACAAGGAAGTGCCAGTTTCAACATGTACTACTGCATTTAGAAAACTAAGGTGATAATCCTATTGGAGACAAGTGACAAGTGCAAGAATGATCAATGCCTAACATCCCAAGAATACGGGGGTAGTAATCCAAACTATAGAAGGGAGGCTGAGCATGCCCAAAGAAGCAAGAAGAGTGGCCTAATGACAAATTAGGTGACCAATAGAACCACCAAAAAATCCCACACCAAGTAACTTCTCTAATGTAACTATGGTACAAGTATCAAACTTGACATAATGTTGCTAAATATCTAGATATGGAAACATTGTACGAAATAAGCAGCCAAGGTGTTGGGCATAGCACAACAAGAACATTGCAAAAGTTTCCTAAAGATTTGCAAGCATAAGGAAATTAAATGTCGTCCCAGGGTATTCATGAAAAGCCTCAACCATAAATGACTCAACGAATGATGTGGATCCCACTAGTGCACCCAAAATACGAAAATCCAAGTCAGGAATAAGAAAGCCAAAAGGAAGTGATATAGAATGGTCCAACCTATGTGGAAACCAAGCTATGCATTTTGCTAGCTGCACTGAAAACCTTCATGCTAAAAACTCCTACTGTAATCATAAAATATAGGAACCACATATAATGCGAGACCTATTATATGTGTATCATCCACCAACAAAGGGAAAACACAAGTAGGGTGGATTGCTATTATAAGGCGGAAAGCACGAAAATGAGCCAAAAGAAACAACGTTCCTCCTCATGGGCCCCCCTATTGTGTACCAAACTTTGACAAAATGACTATGAAATCCCCATGTCAAGAAGCCTAGAAAAATACAGTGGAGATGGGTGTGCATAGAATCGTTGAACAAATGGGAAAAGTTGATCTAAAAAACCAAATGAAAACTGTACAACTCTTGAAGGTGGCCATTAGCAAGACTTAAAAACTAACTATACATGACATTCCACACTAAAATTGCAATGATGTTATAAATTAATTACAATTATAAATGTCATTTTTGTATTACAACCATAGACAATGATTTTTTTTGGTGGTGAATTAGAGCCAATTTGCGAAAAATATTTTGGAAACATAATATTCTATCACAAAGTTCCTATTTTTGGGTCAAAAGTTTGCCAAAAAATGAAAATGTGTTTCCAAAATTACCAAAATTAACCAAAAGCACCTACAACATGAAATATTTTTAAAGGTTTTTCTACTCGAATATTTTGAATATTGACAAATTTGACTAAATATTCTTATGGATGATCACCACTTGGGCAACATCACAAAGTTGGGGTGGGGGGGACAGACCATTAGGCATAGACTACCAAAATTTGTTATAGTTAAAGTTTAACCAATTATAAAATAAAATTGCAGGAATTAGAAGGTAATACCTAGAAGAAAAATGATTGTACAAAAATCACCTACATTACCCAATATTCCAAGGTCTTCTTTGAGAAATTTGGGAGGAAACTAGTTTGAGATAATAAGTTATTCTAAAAGTCATCCCCAATCCCATACCAAATCCCACACCCTATTCCAATTTCATCCCCTATTTTTGGTTAATGTTCCCAAATTAGGGATGAAAATTTTTAATTGAGGGTGGGAAGCAAAGTTAAGGGATGAAATTATTTCTTTGGTGACTTTTTCTTTTTGATTTCTTTGTTTTGATTAATGGTTTTTGGGATTGTTTTCTTGAAGTTTTTATTCCTTTAGGAATAGGGTTTAGGCTTGAGGGACACTAAGGTATAGGGTTGCTATTTTAGGGTTTCCTTTTATAAGAACATTTTAACTTTTGCACCAAAAATTTGAACTTTTACATTTTAGGGTTTGATCTTTTAGGGCTTCTTACATGGAGGTCTGTATGTGGGCTTTCAATCTATTTTCAACATTTCTCTTCTCCTCTTGAAAGCTTATACTTCTTGTTATTTCTCATTTGAACCATTTTTGTTTTTACTCTTCCTTCTTTATTATTGGAGTTACATTTAGGGTTCCATTTAGGGTTGTTTAAGGCTATTTTTAGGGTATCTTGTGAGGTCTAATTTTAGGGTTTGGCTTTAAAGTTCTCTTCAAAAATCATTTATAAGGTTTAAGTTATAATTTGGCTCTAATTGCTTGGGGTTATCTTCAAGGTTAATTAGGGGTCTTTTGTTGGGTTGTTTTTACGTTTATTCTAAAGGTTTGTTTACAAGTCTTTTTTTAGGATTGATTTAAGGTTTCTTGGAAACCTTCTAGGCATCTTGTAGGTTTTATGCGTTGTAGGGTTTATTAATTTTGAAGGTTGCATTTAAGGTTATTCTTTAGGGGGTTTTTTTTTGTTTAGGGGTTTTTTTTAAAATTAGTTTTAAGGTTTTTTGGACCTTTTTTAAACATCTTGTAATTTTTAAAAAAACTTTAGGGTTTATGTTTTTTGGGGGGCTATTTTTAAGGTTATTGTTAGGGGTTAATTAGGGATCTCTTTTAAGGTTACTTTTAAGCTTAGGGTTATTCCTTACATGAGATGGCCTCCTTTGACACTAATGGTTCCAACTTTTCATGAAAAAGCGACAAGGAGATGTTCTAAACAAGATGAAGGCAAAACCAATCCATGTTTGTAGTTACAATTGCAGTCGCAAACATTCATTATTTGTTCAACCCAAATGAGTTCAAGTTGGGTGTAGGGCAATCAGTTGATCACACCATTGGTGTTTGAGATGTGCTTGCCACTATGTGGACAACTCCAAGTTTGTTCAAAACCCTAACAAACTTTACTTTGCAAAAGTTTGAAGAATTAGTTGCTTTAGTTGTCCCCACCATTGATACCCATGTTCAATCCACCAATGATGCCCACATTGTATGTGGGCGACCAACCAAGTTGACCCTAGAGCAACAGTTGCTCCAATTTATCTTATACATGAAACATGACAATGCTGTTATGTTTGATGCATTTATGTGGAATTGGAGCAAAAGTAATGTGTGGAATGATGCAATTTCACCTTGCATTAATGAGGCTTTAAGCAATTGAGGACTGGGTTCAACTTGGTTCACAGATTCTTAAGTTTTAGAGTTGCGTCTAGTTCATAAATGGGACCTTCATTAAGATTCGAAAGCCTTGGAATAGTGAGGTACACAAAACTTGGTTCAATGGATGCAAGAAAATGTATTGTATGAACAACATTATTTTCCTAAACCACTATGGTTTGTTCATTTATCTTAACACAAGGTACCTTGGGTCCTATCATGATGTGACCATTTTGCCCCAATCAAATTTGTACAAAAATTGGTACTAATTATTCATGCACAAGGATGATTATTTTGAGTACCTATTGGGCAACCCAAGCTACATGGGTGAGGAGATGTTTGTGATACGCTAACTTGGGAAGTGGGAGCTTGCCCCAAGACATGATTTAGAAGCAATGCATGCATATAACAAAATGCATGTGAACTACAAAGTGCAAATAGAATGGGGCATTGGAGGTCTCAAACACAAATGGAGAAAATTCATGAAAATATTTGATTCCACCCAACCAAAGTACAACCATTTGTTTAAAGCTACTATTATCCTCACTAGTTTCCTACACAAGCATCATTTAGACTTCATAGTCGAAGTCATTAGCAACCACATTGCTGAATCAACTCGCTATAGCTAGGATGAAAATTACTATTATAGGTTTAACAACTCCCTAACTTGAGCTCTAAATTCTCCATCTGTCATCACTCCTAATTCTTTAGTTGCTTTGAGGTTAGTTGTCACGAATGTTAATGCCACAAAGTTCATTCATTTGAATGTTTATCCATGACTTATAATGAACTTGTATCTAACTTTTAATTTAGTTTCAATTAACTTTTAATTAAATTTAAATTCACTTCCAGTTCACTCTTGGGTGAATGCAAGGTATGGTGGCTCACTTTTGGTGTCACAATGGTGTGTTTTGCTAGGTACCCTTTATTTTAAAAATATGATGAATAATATATTTTTAAATCTATTAATTTTTAATTGAATGTAAACTAACAACTTTATTATGAAGATATTTGTGTAGTTGTTTATTGATAAAAAGTTCATATGTTAGTAGTAATGGACTTTTGAAATTCAAAATTATGGATTAATCGATTGACTAGAATGATAGAAAATTGAAAAGGTTCATCTTAAATTTTATTCAAAATTATTTATAGTGACTTATCATTTGAGTTAGAATGAAATAATACACTTTTATATGAAAATTTTCCTTAAGAATCGTAGCCAAATTATACCTATGAACTTTTGAATGCCATAAATTAACTCATATTTTTATAAGTCCATAGCATTGTTACTTTTCATCCATTTTCAATTTTTCTTTTCAAAGGTGCATATATTTGGAATCTCTATTTGGGCTCCTATTAATATGGATTTTTTTTTAATACATGGACTTTATTACCATTTAACCAATGGTACCACAAAAAATTAAAAAATTAACACTAGAACACAGACTTTTGTGGGATACAAGTATTTTTAAAAATGAACCACCATAATGTGCATTTACCCATTTAATTCACTTCTAGTTTACTTTTAGTTCGCTTTTAATTAACTCCTAATTCACTTGATTTTGTGTTTGTGACAGTTTCAACATACTCCCATTAGGCCTATTTTTGTTGTTTTGTTTTTGTTATCCTTTTGTTTCGAGCTCATGTCTACATCCATGGAAGAAGTCCTTGTTATCCTTAACAATCTTGAATTAAAGAATCAAGTATTTTGTGAACTTGTTGTTCATTTACAAACCAATCAAGCTTCAACCTCTTTAGGATGCATTTATGCAACACAACCCCAACCAAAAGAACCATGAATCAACCTACCTGACAAGTTTGATGGCACATGTTCAAAATTTTGAAATTTTGTCAACCAAGTGTGTTTGGTCATCCAACTTCATCTTCATCAATATCCAACTGGCCTAACCCAAGTTGGGTTCATTAGCACTTTGTTGTCAAGCATGGCCCTTACTTAGTTTGCACTTTTATTGGAGCATCAATTGCCCTTGTTCAATGACTTTGAAACATTTTTTGAAAAGTTCAATGCCACCTTTGGAAATTTGGACAAAGAACGCACATCTAACATCAAGATATAATATTTTTATCAAGGATTACGTTTAGCTATAATATATGCATTAAAGTTTAGACATTTGGTTTGTGATATTTCATGGGGTGAAAGAGCTTTCATAAGTCAATTCCAATTTGAGTTATGAAGTGATGTGAGGACTTGCTACTCACCCTACCAAACCCTTCAACATTAATTCAAACCATTGTACAAGTTATTTGGTGTGACAATAGGTTTTTTAATCGTTGACAAGAGAGGCATCATGAACCAGCATTGACAACACAAAAAAGTTTTGCACCATTGGCAACACAAAAATGTTTTCTACCTACAATGTTAGCCTAGCCTTTGCAACTTCACCAAAGGACAACCCCATGCAGATTGGTAAAACAAGATTTAAGCCCATCACGGAGTAAGAGAAGCGACGTTGGTGTACAAACAATCTTTGTTTATATTTTGGAAAATTAGGTCATGTTGTTCATGAATGTCCAAATAAATGTGGTCCATTTACAGCACGTGCCATTTCTATTACTAATCCACAACTAGAAGAGTCAAAAAATGAACATGTCCAGTCTTAGTAGGGAACGTGAGGTTGGACCTTGATGCATCATGTAATGAAAATGGTTCCAACCTATATTTAGATCCGACACCATGTTTCTTAATACCAATCATTGTCAAATGTAGGAAGCCTATGATAATGGAGACCCAAACACTTCTTGATTTTGGCGCATTAATATGTTTCATTGATAAAAAATTGGTGCAATAATACAAGTTAGCTCTAATGGAAAATAACACACTAATGTCGGTTGAGGTCATTGATGGCTAGAGCTTTTCATCAAGATCAATCACACATGAAACCAAGGCATTAGATATTACCATTGATTTCACACCAATAAGGTGGTCTTTAATATCATTTCATTTTTAAAAAATCTTGTCATCATTAGATTGTCTTGGTTTGTTTTACATTATCCATGAGTGCATTGGCATACAAGGAGTCTTCACTTTGAAACACCATAGCACGAGGCTTTGGAATGTGAAACCTTTGTTAGAAGCATGCAAAATTTGAAGCAAGAAGAAGACCCTGGTGGTACAAAAAGGCCTAGGTGCCCCAAGCCCTTGTTTGTTGGAACAAAAGCCTTCATGAAGGCCACCAAAACAAGATATGCATTTTTTATTTAAGTTTTTCCCTCACCAAATGTTGAACCATGTCCACATGAATTTTTTTCCCAATACCAAGAATTCAAGGATGTGTTTGAGAGGAAAAATGCAAACTCCTTGCCCAAGCATTGACTGTATAACTATACCATTGATCTTGAGGAAGGAGCACAACCTCCATTCGAACCCATCTATAATTTTTCACAAGACAAACTTGCAGTGCTTCATGAATACATCGACAAGAATTTCAAGAAAAGGTTCATTCAACATTCCAAATGTCTAATCAATGCCCCTATTTTCTTTATAAAAAAGAAAGATGATTTTTTATGAATGTCTGTCAATGTTGTGGATTGAATCAACTCACCATTAAGAATTGGTACCCTTTGCCCTTGATCTCAATATTATTGGACTAGCTAAGTCATGCCAAGGTGTACACCAAGATTGATCTACATGAAGCATACAACTTGGTGCGCATTTGAGAAGGTGATGAATGGAAGATGACATTTAAAACCTATTACGACTATTTCAAATACTTTGTGATGCCATTTGGCCTTACCTACATGTTTGTTATTTTCAACATTTGATGAACGATATCTTTCGTGAATATTTGGATGATTTCATGGTCTGTTACATCAATGACATCCTCATTTTTTCAAAGAACATGGAAGATCACAATGCCATGTATGTTTAGTTTTGGAGAAACTTTGAGAAGTTGGACTTTACACCAATTTGGATAAATGTGATTCCATTAATCTAAAGTGGAATTATTGAGTTACATCATCTTTGGAAATGGCATTTGCATGGATCCTTATAAGGTTCAAACCATTCATTATAAGAATTCATAGTTTATATGATTAAAAAACTAGACCAAAAACCAATCATTTCAACATTTGGTTAATTTGACCACTTAGTCATATTGGACAAGTCGATTTGAACACGTCTAACTTTACTAGGGTTTTTTTTTACTAATCATAAAATGGTCTTTTTGACAAAAAAAATTGGGTTTCCAAAAAAAAATTAATTTAAAAAAATATTTCAATTTATAAATATAAATATATAAATAATAAATAATTAGTAAATACCTACTTGCCCACCCACCCATGACCTACCTACCCACCATGGCCTCCTACCTACCTATGCAGAACCCACCTATGTATTATACCATTACACACATGTACAAGGTATATATACAAATATACATACTCCACATAATATATGTTAATAAAAGGGATTGAACATTGGTCTCCTTGACTCCACACCAATGTTTTAGCCATCAAACCATCCCACCATTTAATAAGATAATATGATATCAAATGCATCTAACATGTTTCTTTGAACTTCCATGATTTTTTTTGTCAATGTGTATAACAACATTTAAATTTCAATTTTTTTCATAAATATGCTAGTAGGTACGTAACTTGGTGGATAGGTAGGTACACATGCCTACCTACCTATGTTTTTAAATGTACATACCTATTTATGTAAATTATAGGTAAGTATGTAGGTAGGTAGATAAATAAATAAATATGTAAGTAGCTAATAAGTAAGTAAATAGATAAATATATATGTAGGTAGGACATATTTAAATAAATTGGTAGGTAGATGGTAGGTTATTAGTAAATAGGTATGTGTTAGGTAAGTAGGCAAGTAGGTAGCCTAACATGCATACAAGTAGGCTAACTAACCAAATTAATATGGTCAATTTGACTGAACATGGTCATTTAATGTGGTTAGTTTGACTAGGCCATGGGCATTTTGATGGACCATTTTTTAAAAATTCCTTTATGACTAAATGTACGGTTTAACACTTAGTCATAATGGTCACTTTAGTTAAAAGAACCAACCAAAAGAAAGATGTGTCTTTCATGCCCCACGCCTTTAGTCAAAATGAACATCCTTTTAATCAATGTGGACACTTTAATCAAGTTGAACCTTTTGAAAAACCATGATTTTTTCTAATGATTATTGATCAGGCTACCCCATCTTTTGTTTGAAATGTTTAGTGTTTTCTTGGATTTACCAACTTTTATCCACATTTCATTACCCATTATTATTCAATAATGGCCCCTCTTATTCGTTTGATTCAAAAGAATCAATTTTTTTCTTGGGGAGTTAAAGCTAATAATGTATTTTGACATTTGAAGGCTTCTTTCACAACTACCCCACTCTAAATTCATGTAGACCTTTCCAAACATTTTATTTAGGAGATAGATGTTTCTGACTTTACAATAGGCATCATACTTTCACAACTTGGAGAAAACAATCTTCTTCATCTTATCGACTTCCATTTTCATAAATTTTTTTTGTAGATATTAGCTACAAGATTCATGATAAATAATTTCAAAACATCGTGGATGTTTTTGAAGAGTGGTTTCATTTGCTTGAAGGAGTTCAACATGAAATCATTGTGTATTCATACCATAAGAACTTGCAATATTTCATAACAATTCATGTTTTGAAACAATGTCAGGCTCGATGGGGATTGTCCTTGTTGTAATTTTGATTTATCATCACACATCACCTTGGGCACCAACAAGGAAAACTTGATGCGTCATCTTGTCGTTTGTACCTTGCATGTATGGAAAGAAATGCAACCTACAAGCAACAATGTGATGTCATTCTCAAACTTGAACATCTTTGACTTTAAGCATTGTTGGTAATTCCTAATGACACAACCTTTCTTTGTCAAGTTCATGAAAATTTGAAGAACCCTCTTGCTATTAGCATCCAAGGCCAATTAAGGAATCATCATCAAGTCCAAGATTCTTTCAATGATCATGCCAAGTTCAAGTTTCAAAATGGTTTGTTATATCATGATGGCCTTGCATGGCTTCAAGTTTTCCAGGCTAAGCATGATGCTTTGGTTGTAGGCCATTTTGGATTCAACAAGATAATGGAGTTAATGTTTCAAGATTATTAATGGCCATAGCTTTGAAAATATGTGATGGAGTTTATCGAATCTTGTGATGTTTGTGTTCAAATAAAAAAATTTCATCATCGCCTTCATGGTTTCCTTCAACCATTGTCAATCCCTACATCCTCATGGTCTTCAATTCCCATGGATTTCATCACAAACCTTCGACCTTCTAATTCTTATGACTCCATCTTGGTGGTGGTGGACTGTTTGACGAAAATGGTTCATTTCATTCCATGTATTAAAATAGTAACCGACAAAAGAATAGCCAAGTTATTTCTTGATCAATTTTTTTCAATATCATGGTCTTTTTGAAAATATTATTTCTGATTGTGGCCCTCAATTTGCATCCAATTTCTGGAAGAAACTCTTTGAACTTTTAGGTGTGAAGGTGAAATTGTCATCAACTTTCCACCCCTAGACAGATGGGCAAATAGAATGGGTTAATCAAGTATTTGAGCAATATTTACAATGGTTAGAATTTTTTGCCATGGCAAAGTTTCCCTTCAACAACACAATGCATTCATCAACCTAGCAAACACATTTTTTTACAAATCATGGTTTGCAACCCAAGTTTAACATTCAAAGTGTCACAAAATTATGAATTTAGCAACTAAGGATCAAACCATGTGGTTAGTGAATGTTCGAGCTCAACTTGTATCTAACCTTGAAAAACCCCATAGATGATACAAGGAAAATGTTAATGATCATCGAAAGGAGCAACCTAACTTCAAGGTTGGGGACCAGGTTTGGCTTTGATGACAACATATCAAAACAATAAGGCCATCAAAGAAATTGGATCATCAAAGGCTAAGCCCATTCCTCATTGTGAAACAAATCAATGCCACGATTTTCCAACTCAAGCTTCAAGGTTCTATGAATTTAATTTCAAGTCACTTTTAGTGAACTTCTAATTTAATTTAAATTCATTTTTAGTTAAGTCCTAATTCAATTATAGTTAACTTTTAGTTACTTTTAGTTCACCTCCAATTAATTTTTAGTTCATTTCTAGTTAATTTTTAATTAAGTCTCAATTCTTCTTAATTACTTTTAATTCATTTCCAAGTAACTTTTAATTAATTCTCACTTCATTTTTAGTTAAGTTTCAATTCTCTTTTAGTTGAATTTTAATTCACATATGGGTGCACATGGGCGCACGTGGATGAATATGGGCCACATGTAGGTTGGAAGTTTTTGGATAAATGTTTTTGAATTAGGTGCCCAATGGGTATACATAAAGGTAGAATTCCCTATTACCTTCAATCTATTCAACACTAATTTTGGGTACGTTTTCTTGTCATGGCATTGTTTTGTTTCTTCTTCACAATAAAATTTTGTTGGATTTTTGTTTCACACATGTCATGTTCTTGATCTTATTTTTCTTGTTTCATAATTTGAATTTGGAAGTATGCATGCTTTTGTTTTCATTTTGGGTATAAAATCTTATAATCTTGGTTTTTTTTTGTGCCCATGACATTAACTAGCTTGATCCATCTTCTTTTCTAACCCAACCTCCATTTTGATTTTGATTAAGGCCTTTGCATTTTCATTGCCAGCCACCATCTCACGGGCCATTGTAGCAATGTTCGTAGATTATGTTTGGAACACATTTACCTTTGTGATGCTTTTGCCGGATGACCCAAATGCACCCCCCACACCCATGCCACACAACCAAGTGGATGCCACATCATCAAGACTATCGCCCACTGCATGAAAAGTAATAGGGCAACTATGTGGTGAAAAGTCGATCACATTTTGCTGCCTCTTTAGCATGTTTCGGGTGGCATGACCATTCATAGCCTTCAATTGTGTTAGGACTTCTTCATTTTGTAATACCACTTTTTCATTCCCGTCCTCATTAAAAGTCCTAATCTTCAACTCTTTCAATGCATCTTAAAATTAATCTTTCAAAGTATCTTCTCAAAAGATATTATCAGGATAAGTCTCCCTATATTTTGCATAGATGGCCTTCCACACTAATGTTGGTATCAATTGTGTGACAATCTTCTTCTCTTTGGAATACTTAACAAAATGGTAATTGTAGCTTCTAACCATCGTGTTCAAATGAGTTCATTCTACAAGCATTTAAGGTCATTTCCCTCTTCTAAAAAGCTTAGAAGGTGATTGAAAAAGTTTGAAGTCATCATAATCACTGATGTCAAGGATTGATTGCATCAATTTCACATGAAATCCCTCAAAAGGCCCAACCATACCTACACAATTACCCTTCACACACAACATCTTTCAACATCCAAGATTGATTACAAACGTCACATGTTTCACATCCAAACAAGTTTTTTAAAGAAATTGAAGACTTTTGGATTCAATTTTAATTTTAACACCACAACAAAATGACCAATCTAGACCTTCATTATAAGTAATTAGACCTCAAGTACATGATTACATGTTATATTTGAAGTCAACAGAATTGAAACAAAAGCCTCAAACCTTAAGTAGATGGTTACAAGCCCTAATTGAAGTTAGTTGAACTTAAACAAAACCCTCAAACCTTCAGTAGATGGTTACAAGCCCTAATTGAGGTCAACAAAGCTTAAACAAAAGCCTTAGACTTTCATTAGATGATTTTAGACTTTAATTGGGGTTAACAAACCCTAAACAAAAGCTTTGGACCTTGAACATATGGTTACATGCCTTAATTGAAGTCAATAGAGCTTAAATAAAAACTTCAAACCTTAAGTAGATGGTTATAGGCCCTAATTGAGATTAACAAAACTTAAACAAAGCTTTTAAACCTTTAATAGATGATTACATGCCCTAATTGAAATCAACAAAGTTCAAACAAAAGCCTTACACCTTAAGTAGATGGTTACATGCTTTAATTTAGGTTAGTAGAGCTTTAAAAAAAACTTTGAACTTTCATGAAATGGTTACATGCCCTAATTGAGGTCATCACGCCCTAAACAAAAGCCTCTAACTTTCATGAAATGGTTACAAGCCTTAATTGAGGTCATCAAACCTTAAACAAAAGCTTTGACCTTGGATAGATGCTTATAGGCCCTAGTTGAGGTCAATAGAGTTGAAACAAAAGTCTCAAACCTTCATTAAATGGTTACATGTCCTAATTGAAGTCAACAAAACTTAAATAAAAACCTCAAACCTTCATTAAATGGTTACATGCCCAAATTGAAGTCAACAAAACTTAAATAAAAGCCTCAAATCTTCATGAAATGGTAACATGCCCTAATTGAGCTCATTAGACCTTAAACAAAAGCCTAAGACCTTAAATAGATGGTTATAGCCCTAATTGAGGTCAACAAAATTTGAACAAAAATCTCAGACCTTCATGAAATGGTTATAGGCCCTAACTAAGGTCAACAAAGCTTAAACAAAAGCTTCAAACCTTCATGAGATGGTAATAGGCCCTAATTGAGGCCATCAAACCCTAACAAAAACTTCAGACCTTGAATAGATGGTTATAGGCCCTGATTAAAATCAATATAGTTTAAACAAAAGCCTCAAACTTTCATTAGATGGTTACAAGCCTTAATTGAGGTCATTGAACCCTAAACAAAAGCATTAGACCTTCATGAGATGGTTATAGTCTATAATTGAAATCATTAGACCCTAAACAAAAGCATTAGACCTTGAATAAATGGTTACATGCCCTAATTGAAGTCATCAAACCCTAAACAAAAGCCTTAGACTTTCATGAGATGGTTATAGGCCCTAATTGAGGTCATCAAACCCTAAATAAAAGCCTTACACCTTCATGAAATGGTTACATGCCCTAATTGAAGTCATCACACTTTAAATAAAAGCCTATAAGCTTCATGAGATGGTGACATGCCCTAATTTAAATCATTAGACATTAAACAAAAGCTTCAGACCTTGAATAGATGGTTATAGGCCTTAATTGAAATCATTGGACATTAAACAAAATCTTCAAACCTTTATTAGATGGCTATAGGCCTTTTGCGAAAAATTATAATAAAAATAATATTAATTATTAAAAATAATGTATATCCTAGTTTACTTTACTTAGAAAGGCATCTTAGTAATTATTTAATTGCTAGTGATAAATATCTATTTATCATCTTTTATTTACTAAGGGGTGAAACCATCTAGACTAATTAGTCCAAGCAGATAATGGATGGATGGATTTTCGTTAATTAGAATGTGTGGAAACGAGATCTAGGAGGATAAGGAAGATAAGGACTCAACCCTTATGTGGTGAATATCCTTCTTGGGTTCCTTTTTTATCCTTTGAGGAGGAGGATTGTGAATCATTCCTTTGTATGATTTTAAATTGGATGTGGTTTAAAAAGTTATCTTGGAGAAGAAGTGTGTATGTAACATTGAAGAGAAAGGAAAAAGTATGGAAACAAGTTGTACTTTCATTATTGTAATGGAAAATTGTTATTAGTAGTTGAAGCAAAATAGCAGGCAAACAGAAGGCAATCCCTACCTTCAAGTCTTTCCATTTTTCTTATTATTTCTTTTTTACATGGCAATCATTTCCTTGTTGGTAATTAGGTTGCTAAATCCCACAGTTTTACATTTGGCGACCATGCCATGGTTACATTTTCGAAATTTTGGTTTATGTGGGGTTTGTTGTTTTCTTACCATGCCACAAATCTTGATTATAAAATCTAATTGATGATTAGTTTTTGTTTTAAACCATGTCATGGAAATGGAGTTTCAAAATTTTGTTGGGTTTTTGTGTTTTATTTTTGTGGAAGTTTTCAATGGGTTTATTTTGGGAAGATGTAAGATGTAGTTTGGACCAAAAATATAATAAATAATAAATAAACCATATCATGAAAGGGTTTTCCAAATTTTGGTTGAGGTTTTGTTTCATGTTTTGGGGAAAATACCAAGTTTTGGTATTTTTGTTCATAGTTAGTAGAATTTTTCAAAGGGAAAATTCCTAGCTGTGAATTTTGGAAAAATGAAGGATTGTGATGGTACAACATCAAATAAAAACACATTGATAGTAGTAACCTTCCTATTAGTTGTTGTAGACTTTCTAACAGTAATACCTTAATGTTTATTGCTACAAAAAAAAGAAAAGAAAAAAGGAAAAAACACCAAATTTGATATCAATTTGTTCAAGTATGTTATGGGATCTATGGTGTGAGATGGGTGAGAGGTGGTGGTACAGAAGGTAATTACTCATATTCCAAAACATTAATAGTGGGAAGCTAGTTTATAAATAGTTTGGACGAGATAGGAAAGTAAAGGGTAGTCATATCATTAAGTATCAAGTCAAACAAGATAGATGGTAAATCTGACCAAAGAAGGCAACAAGCCCTTAGAGCCTAGTCGAAACTTGAAAACTTAAATATTGGGATCTACATTACCACTATCAACCTCTATGTTGTAAGAAACTAAATTTTTACTTTTAGTAATAACTAGGAGTGGAGGATAATTTGCAAAAAATACCATCTAGCAAGCATGATAAGGGCAGAGACCAAGAGTTCAAGGAGAAGGATGGATGAGTTTGTTGCAAAACTATTGTCAAAGGTGTAGACGGTAGCAGACATGCAAAGGAAGGCAAGGGAGTGGATAGCTCGGGAGGCATCTACCTACTCTCAAAATACAAGAAAAAAGTTGGAGAATAATGTACATGCTCCTTTGGGGCAGAAATACCCTACTATTATTACTACCCAATGATGGGCGGATGGCCAATAATGGGACAACAAAATTACAATGAAGATGGACAAGGATACCTTTTTGTTGTGGTAGACCAAGGAGCGACAATACCATATTAGTATTACTATCCCATAATGGACAATAGGCCAATAGCAAAACAACAAAAAACAAAGGAGGAGGTACAAAAGACATACCCTTTCTTTGGGGACAAAAACATGCATATTGCTAAGGGGGCAGCAATAAGGCATTATAGGAAGAATGTTAAATTGATAGGAGAACAATTTGAGGTTGAAAAAAAGGAGTTGGAGGATTCACCTTACATGGAGGATGACAATAGGCAAGAACATTTGCAAAGATCATATTCAAAGGATGATTTACCACCACTTATTGATTTAGAGGATGACCTACCACCATTCATTGATCTTGGTCCTATGGGAGAAACATAGGTGGAGGTGGTAGGAGATCAAAACATACACATTAGTATTTGCTATTGGAGGAGGTGGTAAACCATCCAGACACATCAAATTACCGTCTACCGTCACATGAAACTACAACACCAAAAGACACAATAGACTATCGTTTGTTGTCCAAGGAGGTAGTCACATAGCAAAACCCAAAAACCTATAGTTTATTGTCCAAGGAGGCAATGGCAAAATAAAACCCAATAAATAGACTACCATCTACTATCCCAAGAGGTAGCAACACATCAAGACTCAACAGACTATTGTCTATTGTCTAAGGAGGTAATAACACATCAAGAAACATCAGACTACCATCTATTATTTGGAAAGGTGGCAACACATCAAAACACATTAAGTTTACTATCAAAGGAAGCAACAACACATGAAAACACAATAGATTATTGTATGTTGTTTAAGGAGGCGATAACACATTAAGTCACATCAAACAACCATTTGTTGTCTCAATAGGTAGCAACACATCAAGATTTAGTAGACTACCATTGGCTATCTAAGGACGCAGCAACACATCAAGACACAACAAACTACCGTCTATTGTCCCAAGAAGCAACAACACATCAAGACTCAATAGACAATAATCTATTGTCCAAAGAAGCAACAACACATCAAGATTCAACATACTATTGTCTGTTGTCCACAGAGGCAACAACACCACAAGAATCAACAAACTACCATCTATTGTCCAAGGAGGCAGCAACACCACAAGAATCAATAGACTATCAATTGTTGTGTAAAGAGGCAATAACACCACAAGAAGCATCAAACTATCATCTACTATTAAGAAGCATCATACTATTTTTTTGTCCACAGAGGTAGTAGCACCATAAGAAGCATCAAACTACCATCTGTTGTCCAAGGAAGCAGCACCACCATAAGAAACATCAAATTATCGTCTATTATCCAAGAAGGCAAAACCACCACAAAAAGCATCAGAGTATTGGCTATTATCCAAAGAGGCAACAACACCGCAAGATGGATTACTATCGTCTACTATCCAAGGAAGTAGTAGCACATCAAGATTCATGTAAGGCCATGTTCCTTAATATTTTCGAGGTACGATTGATGGTTTACCCTTGCAATTTCTAATGCATTCCAAAGTAAGCTTTTGCTTATAACCTTGAACCATGCTTTACTTACTTGTCAGAGATGCCATATCATTGGTGTGATGGGCAACCACGGGAAATTTTGTTTTATCACTAGGGCATTTGGCAATGGAGGTAGCAATTCAATTGAATTTTGAATTGAAATTGGGATCTGGCTCGGGCAATCAAAATTTAGGGATTCGTTAATAAGGTCCTACACAAGGGGTGTAGGAGGAAGATTGCCATGGAGTCAATTCCTAAACTAGCTGGAAGTCAAAGATTGGAAATTCTCACTATGTTTTTGGATGAACAGGGATATGGACCACAATACAAACAAAAATGTTGACCAAAGGTTCAAGTCTGCCGAAGCCCACTGTAAATATTGAGGATGATGGGGGTCTTTGACATCTTGTTACGAGTTTCATCCCCTATCTTTCCAAAACTGACCAACTTGACCCCCCTAACTTGGGTACTTTCAGGGTAGAGTTATCTACAAAATCACCCTGTCTTTACCATGTCTTTGAGCCTCCTTTCAGCCCCTATCCTCTCTTTTGGTGGTATCCACAAAGTAAGGAAATTTTATTAAATTTCAGTATGAAATGCTAAAACTCAGTATTTAATGCACAAGGTTCAAGAGTAATTACAATGGTTGTACAAGTAGGAGCAGTGAGAATATATGTAGCAGCAGTGGAGGCGCTCATGAAAATGGAAATACAGGATGAAACTCAATATACCACCAAAATTGATGGTTTTCTGAGTTTCACCCCTTGTTATATGATAGTTGGCAGGTGTTTTTTATAATCTCACCCTGTGTATGACCAAACTCAGGATTCTGGTGCTGTATTTTTCTTACTTTACGGATAACTCTAATATGATTTGGGAAAAAGAAATGGTTGCCAAAGTAATCAACAAAACAGTTGGTTTATATTGAGGGCTGGGGGTTCCAAATTTCAAAGTTTATTTGGCAAAGATGTCTCTTCCCCACATACTTTTGTTTCCTCATAGTTTTAACTACTTTGGCTATGTACTAAAAATATATAGAAGGATGGAGGAGGCCTTCCAGTTATTGTTTGGATCTTAAGAGATGTGTACACCTATAGAATAGGAAGTTTTCAACACCTCATCTTAGAAAGGCAAACCTGAAATATGACGTTATTTCTTCAACAGTATAATCCACAACACTTCCCATTAAAATACCATGGGTTTTTAGGTAGTTAAAATCCCTTGTTACTAGCTTTTAGTTAGTTTTATTATGGATTTTTTGCTAGCTAAGATCCCTTGTAACTAGTTTCAGTTAGTTTTTTCCTCTCAAGCTTGACAGAACAACCATACAAGTACCTTCTAGTGATCCAATTTTTTTGAATATATGATGGCATGAAGCACACAGTAGTTGGCACCCTCTGGTGTTCAGTGTCATGTTGGGCTCCTTGCATACAAAACCATGAACAAAGGGAAATTGCTCATTAGAAAAAATTTCACAGGATTTTTACAACCATTCTGAAGGTAAATGTGAAATGAGACAACACTTACACTAAAGCACTAAGGGAGACTCAAGTTGTTGAACCAAAGCAAAACTCAGATGGGAGGCTTAAGAGTGTTGTATACGTCTAGAAATACAGAAGTCACTGAAAACAGGAAACCAATCCAGCAAGTGCTTTCAGCAAGTAGGATCACAGAGGAATCCAGCATTAAGCACACAGCACTGATACTGATAGAGCTGTGTACACAATGATATTGAGAGATCAATATTTGGCTCTCTGTATCTCAATAGGCACCACTGCAAGACATCACTTCTCACAAACAAACCATTGAGAGTGATCTTCCGAACTGGGTATCCTTGGCCTGAGATACCAGAACCAAGATTTGAGTAACCTGTCTAGAACCGTGGATCTGATAGAAAAAGGCAAGAGGGTGTGGAAATATGTCAAGGTTAAGCTGCAGAATATGATGAATGTGAGATGTTACAAACCATGTTGGCAGAGTCTTCAAGTTCCACTTCTGATTATCCATGCACAATCGATTAGTGACAACGTCCTTTTGTGGGAGGACACTTAACGAGAGGTGTGTTCATGAGCAGATTCAAGGTCCATCTCCACCTGCTGTATTGTCCACTGAATGCCTTCCAGCTTCTGTACACCTCCCCAATGCACATCACTACTTCATCAAAGCTCACCCTTTAGACTTAGAAATTACAGATTACCTGTGTATCAGCACAACAGGTATTCTGAAATTGCCTCAAATGGGAAAGGATAAAAATGTATACCACCTCCAAGAGTGTGGTCCTAGAAGTAGAAACATAGTTTAGTTGAAGCAACCACACGGATCATTGATGGAATTAACTGAGGAAAACATTAGATGAGGTGAGTGGTATCTCTGTGAATACATACCATTACAAGATCGTGGTAGCGTCTGGCAATGTCATCAAAATATTGGTCAACCCCTTGATACTCACGTAGTCGTGTTACCTGATTTGATCACCACATGTTAAGATCCTATTGAACAGCCTCAAATCATCCTATGTTGTAATCTCCATTCCAGGGATTTATCAGTCTGCACATTGCTAGTCCAAAAATCCAACATCAAGACACAAGTCAATATGACAACTTGTCCTTCTGGTTGTGTAGCATCTAGCTAAAAATTCCCTGAATAAATCAGAAAATGACATTGCATAATGATGTAGAACTCCTGAGAACCCTGGCGACGAACAGGAGATTTCGAGTGGAGATTACCGCTCGGTTATAAGCTGCAGTTGCCTCTTCATTTGCCTCCATAACATAGCCCCTGTGCAAGTCACAATTTCAGGCTGCTCAATTGAAGTGTCCTCCCACTTGAATAGCATGAAGCATTCAAATGCATAGCATCTGAACTACTACAAGGAGAAGAAAATATAGGAACAAAGTGAAACTCATGCAGGCTGTGTACTGAAGACTTGAAATTTCTGTGAGCAAGAAGCACACACAGGGGACTTCTGAAGAGTCTGAATGCAATTATCACAGACCTGATTTTCTGAAGGGCAGGCAATGATTCCTGCGTATACGTGTCCCGCAATAGCAGATGCTCCAACACTCTGCACACCAAAAGAAAATCTACTCCAAATAAATAGCCTGACAAGAAAACAACTTTACAATACATTTCTATTTATTCAGGAACATAGGCTGCCCTGCTAAAAGCTTACAAACAACTAATCAAATCAAAATCCACAATGGAGACAAAATACTAACCTAAGCTTGGTGCTCATTGTTTGGCAGCGCTTGCATAGCCATTCCTTCCTCATACCATCCTGTCACGTCCAACAAAAGACCTCAGTCTGCATGGATGAATTCATGTGTATGCATTTATTCTCTGGGATACAGTAGGGTTCAACATGTATCAACCAAGACCCACAATACATGAAGAGAATTTGGAGAGGACGCCTACATATTCATGTTGGTGTTGCAATTTGAACTCCTTGATAAGCCTCAATAGAATCCCTAAGATCTGCTCCAGTACCTTAAACCAAGCCCACTCTGAGATAAGTTTCAACTGAACAGGGTGAAAAAGGACATGGAAGACAAGGAAATATTCTTTTGAAAGCTAGTGCCCTAGTAAACAGTTCTTGCAGTACTTCTGATAAGCTGGAGCTGTATGTTGAAACCTGAGCCAGAACACAAACATGAGAAGCAAAGGAAAGGGTTTAGTACATTGTAGTACTCAGAGAATTTACGATCCGCTGCATAGAGATCCACAAGAAGGGCTGCTTCTTCAACTTCTACATCTTCAACTGCAAGCTTAACCCTGTACCCCCTTCAAGAAACAGCATATCAGAAACATTCCTTAGAGAACAACAGTCCAAGAGTGAATTGGCAAACTGGGGAAGCCTTCTCTCTTACTTACCTTTCTGGAAGCTGCAAACTGTTGGATGGATGTGGCCCAGCAGCATCTGCAGACCTTACACCAGTTGTCATCATTACTGTGGAGAGACAAAGGAGTGATCAAGCATAGTCACAACACATAACACCCAAGAATCAATTTTTCAATCTCCTCATGTTCAGTTGAAAAGTTAGAACTTTTGCTTCACTTACCAGCTTCATTGGGTTCAAAGGCAGCTGCAAGTTTATCACACTTGCTGCGCAGACGACCCTCTATCTCGGGTATGAGGGTTGTTTGATACCCTGTGTTATCCTGTTACAGTGTTCAGAGACATGGCTGTGATGCACCAGCAGAGCTAAAAGTGGACCCATGATCATTGACTTGAGAATATACAGGTATCCGTTTTCAGGGTCGGAGATATCTGATTGTGCAAGAACACAAAAGCCCCAGATTGAGGTTGCTCAACTGCATTCCTACACATAATACATTGGTAGATAGAGATCTGTGCAGAGCAAGAATCACATGCCAAAAACTTACATCTGCTAAAACTGAACGACTCAAGTGGGTTTGCCGCAGCCATGCAGGAGAAATGCCCAAGAACCGGTTGGCCACCCCTCCTACACCAGGCTCCACAACCTCAGCCTGAGTACCACTCCCAGAGGCAACAGTGGCACTTGCTGTGCTCGCAGTTGTGGTGTGGACAGTAGTGGTAGTGCTTAGGCTGATGCTAGTGGTGATACTATCAAATGAGCTTCGTGACACATTGCCCCATTCTGCTGTGTCATCATCTGGGACATCTCCATCCTTAGAGAGTAGAGGCAATCGGAGCCGTTGGATTGCTTCAGATACAGCTAACCGCTGCTCCAATGCATCATAGGTCTGATCAAACAGAATAAACCTCTTGAGCACTCCAACACATAGATTGTATACAGGAATCAAAACAAGAATCAAGGTCCAAATTTGAGCATACACAATCAATTGCACAATGCCACTACAGTTCTTGATCACAAAGGTGGGTCTCATCTTTGCTAAATTCAGCAGCCTTAGTTTGGGCTAGGATATATTTTTAGTGGTTTTCTTAGTCAAGGCAAGGGTTGAGTCCTGCGTTGGTCACAAGTTTCTTGCTCTGTTTGAAACAGTGACATTGCTCATACTTTTCTCATACAGGATTCTGGACACAAATAAATTCTATCTGTCACAATAACCTACACTTCAAATGACCCAAGGAACTCTCACTTATGCTCAATTCAGTGTCAAGTTTTGGTTGAGTTTTTTCTGTCATGTTCATTTGTTGGATCCTCACAATGAACATGCCAGGTCTAGATCTTCTAAGAGAGGATGACAATTCCACATACCTGATCAGCAGCACTGTTACCTATCAAGCAAGGTACAGGAAATCTTGACAGCCACACTAGACTGAAACGTTTTGTCAACAATTGTTGGACACCAGCATTGCTGCATGTATAATACCTTTTACAAACTTCCAACCTTTCCAAGCATGGGTATCAAAGAAACTCCCCATCATTTTTGTGATCAAGAAGATGAAGAATTGGAAAGGGGTACCTGTGGAGTTGATCGCAGGTCAAGCTGTGCAAAAACGGACATCAAATCCCGAACTCCACCCATACTGGCCACTGATTGTGCTTGCTGGTACTCCTCTACGAGCGCCACTGCTTCACTGTACACAGCCTGCAGCTCTCAGACAAAAACCTCCCCATCTATCAAGAAGGGAAAAACCCCTTATAAATACAATCATCTGGAACACCAGAAGGAACATCTCCTTGACCCTCCTCCAGATCAAAGGTTACACACCAAACCTTGCTTCTCACAAAGGAAGAGAAAAAAACAATAAAAGAAATGTCAGAGTTGGAAAACATACCACACCTTCCAAATACCGCAATCTCTCTCTAGCCATCTCCTCCCGTGCCTTCACACCAAAAAACAAAAACACCCACAAAACCTTCAATGCCCACAAGAAGAACAAGAACAAGAAAACAAGAGAGGACGGGGTCAAAAGGAAAAAAATACTCCGCCCCGCGATCTGATTCCTCCAGAAAACAGAAACAAAGAAACTGGCAGGATGGGTGGAAGGAGGTGAGCACCTGAACGAGGTCAAGATATGCAGATTTAGTAGCAAGTGAACCATCAGGTGCAAGGTAATGGCGGTCCAGCTGCTCCAGCAGAGTTGCAACTCCTTGTCCCATTGCATGTCCTGGTGCAACTGCTCCCATCAAGACTGCTTTCACCATAGCTTTATCTTTTCCCCCCCTCGCAATCCAAACTGTTTTCCCCAAAATCCCAACAACGACAACAAAATGCTGCTGGTAGGGACCAAACCCAGATTGAACATCAATCTCCAACGACGACGACGACGAAAAATGCAAACCTAACACCTAAACCTAATATCTAATCCCTCTTTTTCTTTTAAAGCATCTCTCCCAACAATCAAGTCTCTGAGAATTGCAACAACAAATAATAACAACTACCATTCGCTTCATTCAGACTCTTAAGCTTTGATGATGTCAGTGAAGGAACGACCCACTCTAAGTAGGATAGAAAACAAGGCTGCTGCTGCTGCTGGTGACAAAACATTTTAAGCAGTTTAAAAACTCTATCATTTACAAATGCACCATTTGAATGCGGAGTTTTAGAAGGGAAGGTGTAGAGAGGTTCAGTAGAAGTAACAGGTACAAGTTTTACGGATCCAATTTCTGACAAGAGACAAGGACGATAGAGAGGCTTCCAAACTTGGGATTCGTTTTCCCCCAAAAAAATGATTGAATTCAAAAAAATTCTTCTAGTATCATTCATTTAATAAGTTATTTATCTTTCCATAAGAAATTCCAATTCAAATGTGCACCATCATCACATTCAAGGAGAGAATATGATTTTGGTGTAGGGTCAAGCCCTTGGCCTAGGGCTTTATGGAACTAAGGGACCCCAAGGCAGGAGCCAAGGGAGTCTCAAATTTCTGTAAAGCACTGGTTTGAAGGCATTCCGCAGTGTAAAATTTGCCATCGGGGTTCTTCCTTTTTATTCATTACTGTGATACCCAATGGGTACCCATTGGATACCTGCCTGCATGTTTTTTACACTTTGTCAGGTGTCCTCTGGGCACTCTAAAAAAAGCCGGATAGGTTTTTTCAAAGGCGCATGAGTATCCCTCCTAGAACAGATGAGAGTTCTTACACCTGCTCCTTTTAAGAGTAGGATGGATCTTACATTTAGGGGAGTGCCTAAGGATCAGAGCATTCCCAAATAATTGCCTGCCCCAAGTGGCGCCAAGGGGACCCATATTTTGGAAACACCCTGGTCCAAGGGCATTATTAGATGGCAAAAAGACCAAGAGCATGTTGATTAGCCCATCACAAAAAATAAAGTTGAAATTATGGAGGCTCTCCAAAGTAGAAGATTCTATGGAATTATGGGGTGCCTCCCCCTTTGGCGCAGCTATATAGCTGAGAAGGGGAGGACTTTGGGCAAAACATATGGGATTAAAGCAAGGTGCTACTGGGAACACCCTTGAGGAACACATTGAGAACCTAGTGAACATAGTGGGAACCTGATGGGAACCCATTAGGAACTTGAAGGGAAAAAAAATCCTCCCCCATCCCCCAAACCTTAACAGAAAAAGAATCAAGGCACTTCAAGTGCTTGCTGAACCTTCCCATTGGCTGCATGAAATTTCCATTTCCAAAACAGTTCATCACCATTTTTGGCCTGGGCTAATATCCCCATTATAAACTGGGGGTACTTATTTATTCCATTTGTTGAGTTTCCTTATGGATTCAGCATTGGTGGGAAAGACGAAGATCGAGGTCACCTCAGTGTTTAATAAGAGAATAGCTATTTTGCAAAAGAAGAAAAACAAAATAGCCCATTGGACAACAGAACATACCACTGTACAGTGAAACAGCCAGCCCAATTTTCACTTTCACTCACGCCCTTTGCTAACACTACAGATTTTCACGGGGGTCTTTATGTAGGTGTAAGATCCTTCATTTCATTAAGTGTATGGTAAAGCCTGTGGGCTTTATCTATAGGAAAGCACGAGTGCCCACCACTACATATTTTCTCCTAGGCATAACAACCCTCCCTGTACTCGTCATAATCAATGTATATTTAGGCTCATGCTAAAGTTTGCCTCTGCTGTGTTGTGATGGGTAAAACCCATGGGTAATGGCATTCTCAAAATGCGGGTGAGGATTGTGCAATGGTTATGGCCTCTTCCTAGGCCCCTTGTTTTGACAATGCCCTCATCCTGGGGCAGAGGATCTTTTTAAGCGAAATTTCTTCATTGTGGTGATTTTTTTCTTTTGAAAAATGGTGACTAAAAGTGTTTTTGAGATTTTTTTAGTCGCACAATGAGAGAGAAATCTTTTTATAAATTTTCCATATATTTGTCTGAAGGTCCAGTAAGGTAGCAAACAATAAGGTACTGTTGTCGATAGTTGATAGAGATGGGAATCTTCAATTTCAAAAGAGTTCTCATATATAGCAACTACATTACCATCAACCATGACATAAGCAATAACTTTGTACTTAGATTGACAAATAGACCCTTGCCATGTAAGCTATTTTTCTGTTCCTATCAAGGAAAAAAGAACCCTTGCCATATACATTACAAACCTACATACCTCCTAACAAACTTCATGGAAAAAAATATGTTGAGCAATAACCAACCTTTCCCCCTTCTTCTCATTTCCCTTCTTGTTTTCTTAAAATTATTGTTAACATGGATTTAATTAAATATTTACTTCTACGTAGTGATATATATGTCATATTTTAATAGAATCGTTTTTTATTGTGGCCTAAAAGCAACAAGACCTAAAGCCCTACAAAAATTCTTTGAAAAAAAAAGTCCCAAATAAAAATAGTAGCCAAGTTGCATCTACATTAAAGCTAACAATAGTCAAAAGTATTTTTTTTAAAATCAAGGGCCATCCACTTTTCATCACTTCTTTTTTAGAGTTTTAGGATATTTTTGTCCATCACCAATGTTGTAACACCTACATTATTAGATCTAACAACTTTTATTTTCTATTGTCACCAAAAAAAAAGGGGGGGGGGGGGGGGGGGGGGGGAGTAAGATGATTGAAACTTCTCTCTTTTTCCTTAAAAAAAAAAAAAATATATTAATTAATTTTTATTATA
>Ga0116229_10001950_pt1 | contig 33004 bp, 8 predicted proteins | sample S1TSphgellanicum_3_FD_87313 | JGI IMG/M metagenome (GOLD analysis project Ga0116229, IMG submission 87313) | Host-associated microbial communities from peat moss isolated from Minnesota, USA - S1T2_Fc - Sphagnum magellanicum MG | ecosystem: Host-associated > Plants > Peat moss > Unclassified...
AAATATGAAAAATTAGGCAAAATATTGATGATATTTTAACATTATAAATTGAAATCTGAATAAATCATCTTTATAGATTGATGCATTAAATTATGTCGAAAAGATTATACACATAGGGTCATAGCAGAAACATTAAAAATTGTCAGTTTTTCAGGGAACTCGTTTGAAAAATTGACTAGCAAAAAAGATCCAATGATACAGATTTTTATATATAACCCCCCCCCCCCCCAAGATTGGATATTCTAAGTTTGACAATTGTTGTCAAATAACAAAACAAAACGAAAGCTAGCATTTTATGTGAACATAAATGTATCCTCCATCTCTTTGCCATGTTATTCTCCTTGAGATTTTTACCATTACACACATATTGAACATTGGAATGTCTAGATATCTTGGTAATATTTTACTCTGAATGAAAGTCTCCTGTATTTCAATCATTTTATTTTTTAAAATCATATTTCCCATGTTTCCCAACTGGTTACCTTGTGGACCCTTTGGTTGACACTTTAGTTACATTAAGTGAAGAGTTTTCAAAATGGTCGATTGCATGAAAAACAAGGAGGAAATATTTAAGCGACTATGCTCATTTTTTAAAACTATGTGTTAGCAAGGTGACCTTAATTTTAATAGGTGTATGGGTGACAATAAATAGGTAATAGTCCTTTCATTAATAGGATTTCCTTCTTCCAAGTCGACAACTTAAATTTTTTAATCTCAAATATGAAAGTCACCCATATGAGGGAATTGAACCTTGACCAATTTGGTCCTAACCATTGTAGCACATGGTAGACTTGCAACATTCAAGCAATCTTAGTAGGCAACATAAAAAAACAAGATTAATATTAAGTACTTCAATCAACCTCCAAGAGTTGGGCCCTCTTGAAAGGTTTTCAAGGGTCAAAGTTGAAACATTGTAATCTAAAACCTTCACTATATAATTTAATAGGGTTCAAAGAAAAATGACCATGGTCATGAAATAAAAACCACCATAAAAAAAAATTATCATTAAGACCTAAAAGTTCATTGTCCCATAACAAAGCAACCTTAGTAAGATTTTAATTTTGAAAAAAAAAACCCTAAAAAATTGCAACCAAAGGCAAACCAAAAAGACTTTTAAATTCAGAACTAATATGTACCCAATTGCAAAATAACAACATGATGCTCCCTCATATCAAAGAAAAAAAATTATGCATCAAATGCATATTGAATATGACGCACACCTTCCACTCCTTAATGGCTTGATTATAAGGAAAATTCTCAAAACTATAAAACATTTGAACAAACCTTTGAATGACAATATTTAAATACATTGTCAATTAATTCCTACATTTTATTTTCATAAAACTTAATTTATTGAAACATTGTTGATTTTCCACATAACCAAGAACTAATGCAATTTCAATTAATTCTCAAGATATATTATGACTTCTTGTGCATAATCATTTGAAATGTACTTAATTGTTTCGTGGAAATATGTGAAGGGTTTTTAAGAGTGAAGTTCAACCATTACACCCTTGTAGTTACTTTTCATTGTTAAAACAAATAATAATCGTTACATATCCCAAGATATCCTGGAGATGAAATCCACACCTCCTCCACATTTTTTTTAGCATGTGTAATATGCAACCTTATCACATTAAAGAGTAATTTAAAATAAATTTTAGGTTAATGCACAACCTATACAAGGATAGACAAACCTAAGTGCATCCAATTCATGAAAGGGGAAAGGATTGCTAAATTATGAAATCAATTTTTTAGCTATAAATGCACATTCAGATTTCATTCTACAATTACCTTGGCATAAATGACTTGAGTTACAAAAGAAACTATAGAAGTGCCATGGTTTTTGTACCTTGTGTTCTACCCTGCCCCACCTCCCCCCCCACCCTATGTTCTATTTTCATGAACATAGGGTGATACTCTTCAAGAACACACTTGAATACACTCAACATACTAATCCATTGGGTCTTGATATGATGGAGTAGTTTATTGCTTTTTGTTTCATGAATTGAGCTAAAATTTAACAAACTCTAAGTGATATTGTGCAAATTTGTAGAAAAATGTGTAAATGGATTAAAACAAATTTTTAGGCATTCCACCACATGCAAACCAAAAAAATCAAAATTGTCAAATTGGTCTTGCATGTCGTATAGTGGATCCTTGCAAAAAAGGAACACAAGCAAATGTCAAATTTGAACTATAACCCCACCCCAAGCACCTTGAAAGGTACTCACACCATATACATAGGTCAAAACATAACAACACAAAAGGCACTTTGGCCTTTGTTAAGTGTCCAATATTGAATAAAGAACTCATTATCACTTTCATAATGTTTTCAAAAATCCAAGTATGATTGTTTGATGTAGTCACATCATCATAGGTCAAAACCACAAATATGGTTGCTTGAATAACACATTTGATGGCTACCAAAACATTATTGCATGGAACATGCTCAACAATTTCCCACCCTTTGTGTCTCAATTTTTTTTTGTGATTGGTTTCAATTTCAAAAAATTAAACATGGGTTTGAAATTGTTATGCTCAATCATCAACTTTGTTGTTAAATAACATTTAAAAACATATGTAAATTCTTTCACCTCCCTTCTATTATTCAATCACCTCCACCTTGAACATGTTCCCAAATATTAAGCCAATTCATTAAAACATACGTCACTTCAATTTTAGCATGGGCACATTTGTGATCCACAACCTTCACCCCTTATTCATTTTTCCCTTTCCCCACACATTTATCAAGCGAACTCCACTTGGGAAGCAAACAATTTTTCTTGTGTTCTATTTTGGTGCAAATTTCCCATTGAATTGTAATCAAATTCCCAACAATGTCAAAAAGAGCTTTGTGTAAGCCACGGATTACAATTCAACAAGATAAATTTTAATTCCATAAATTTCCTAAGTAATAATGATTTGAATCCTTATAAACTTCCAAGTAATAATCATTAATAATTGAATTAGCCTTTGGATATTTCCAAACGCAAACAACCCTCTTATTTAATTTGTTGTAGTGATTGATTAATTCTAGAACCTAGTAAACCTTTCAAAGTGCATTATCCTTTTTATGTTACAAAGAGGTGGAAAGGGATGTAGAATTAAATGTGGTTTATTGATATATCGAAAATACAAGCCTATAATTGACATTAACATTTTGCCATGACAATATTGAATTAGTTTTGTAGAATAATCTTTATGCATTAATGATGTACTTATAAGATTTTTAGAATGTAGTCTTAGAACGTCCTTATTCAAACTTCACTTATATCAGGTTTTTAAACAGAACTAAAATCGAATTTAGATACTAGCATTTCCACCTGAATAACCTCAAATAAACTATGACTTAGTAAACAACTTAGATGGAAATAACACAACTACAAAAAATTTAAAATGCAATGAATGGTGCAAGCTAAGTATTCGGTTTGATGCTCCATGGAAAGGGGGTTGATTGGACCTCATAGCCAATGATAACGGCCATCGTCAGGAATCCAAGTTCAATAGTGAAAATGAACATTATCATCTTCATGCTAACATTTTTTTGAATCTTTCTGGCACAACTCCACGAACAGGAAGAAATTATAAGTAAATTGTTAAGGCATGTGGGTTAAGAGATAATCAACGATCCCATGTTGAACAATTGACTCGAGTGCGCACCACTTTTTTAGACAATTCTTTTTTGCATGACCGTTGGGAGACATTCACGTCAAGCGATGCTCCTTCAAGCTATTCCTCTTTTATTAACGCAACTAAAAGATTCAAAGGTGTAATAGCACCATACACCATGATTGAATATTCACTTGCATTAACAAAAACCAAAAGAGTACTCAAAATAATTTGGTATTTACATTCGTAGGGGGTTGATGCCTTTATTTTTAAAATTAAGGTGGCATAATGTGCAGAAGTGACTGCGGAACTACATGAAAACCCTTACATCCCAGTTCCAATGGATTCATGAAACCTTAATTTTGATGGTGGATTTAAAAAGTACATGGGAATTCTTGTAATGAAAATTTTATTTCCAATTTACTATGTACTACATAATTAATTAGTACATGGTAAGCGATAATTATGGGGTATTAAAAAAAAATGGTACAGGGGAATATTGCTATTGTTATTGAGTTGACTTAATCAAATGAGAACTCAAGGATGTTTATTTATTACTATCGATAAATTATCTTAAAAATTAGTTACTTGAAAAAATTAAGATGAAGAAGTAGGATGTTGAAATCAAACGAACGAAATTGGCAATGATTAAATTCAAAAATTCCATCAAAATATCCAAGGTAGGGAAAAGGATAAGTCCTCCAATTCCATTGGTCATGAAGATTATTATCCTATTTTGATTAAAAAATGAAAATTTCTTAATGTTTCATTGGGCACAAGAATTCTCATCTTAAACTCCATTGGAAGGTCAAATCATTCTCGACTACCATTGGTTCATGAAGGATGAGGAAGTCATTGATTGAAGGGAAGGATTTCCATAGCTTCCATTGGACAAAGAAAACAAGCTCAAGGAAGGGTCATGGGAAGTTTTGGGGTTTGGAAAAGGAGGATAATGAATTGTGAAAGGAGAACTAGTTTGTTATGTGTGAAGAAGTGTTGTTCATGGAAGCAAATGGTGTGCAAACAAAAAAGTAGGGAAGAAAATTATGTGTAACAAATAGTTGTAGTTGGAGTTCATGGAATAATTTCCATTAATAAGCCTTTGGACTTTTTATTCAAATAGTTGTTCCTCTCATATCCATCGTCAGATTTATCTCAAAATTTAAAAAGTTTTAATTTAGGAGGTGTAAAACATTTTCTCAAAATTTCAACATCATTAAGGCTATGGCAAAGGGAGCTACATTTGTCAGAAGTAGAAGGGGTTTAAAGCCATATTTTCTTCAAATCTAGTCAAAATAACTTTCAATTTTGAAACATAACTTTTGATTTCAGAAATAAAAACTTATAAGATTTTGCATCATTGTTGCCTTTGAGATTAGCTTTTCAACAACTTTATGCATGCTAAATTTGAAAATTGTATGAAGATATTATTAAGAGTGGAACGAAAGAAAGGTCAATTATCAAACGTGAACATTGATTAAACATTGATTAAACATCAACATAATGTTTTTTCACATCTTATCATAATAAGTCTTGATTATTTCAAAATGTCTTGGTATCCTCCAAGTGGACACAACACATTAGATTCTTTAATGAGTTTCATTACATTTTATTGAACCACCTTAATTTGTTAAAATACAATTACATAGTAGTTCCACCCTTGAATGAGTTTTGTGAGTTGCATATCTTCATGTGGAAGGGTGTGCAAGAATTCCTCACACTTTGGCCTAAGGCATTTTCAAGGATTACACTTCAACCTAGAACTTCTTCACAATGCTTATTTTCTTAGTTCTTTTTTGGCAATAGTAAGTGTGAGAATGGCATTTGGATTTAAAGGGATAAATTTTAACATGGTTATATGGAGGCATGGGGTAGTTATTAAGGGATGAAATTGTGGCCGCCAATCATTACCGTCCTCTAGGGGGTACGACTAAAGGGCAAGGTTGACACCTTATTACTCCACAAAAGAACTATTTTCCCTAGCTTACTTTATTACAATTACTCAAGTAGTAAGTAAAAGGTCATACAAGGAAAAGTAAAGAAGATAAAGGTCTATTATTAAACCTACCTCCTATAATTAATCTAATCCAAGGAATAAGGAATAAAATGGAAGGGGGAACAATATAAAAAAGGGGGAAATTTTGATAGTAGTTATTCTCCTTAATTTTATAGTAACTTCAACACTTTCAAATATTGCCTAGGGGTCTTCAGACCTTTCTACCAATATTGTCCTTCTTCCTCTATGCCATCAAGTTCTCTAGTGGGTCTACCTACCACCTACAACCCTCAAGAAGTCCCTCCTCTACTTTGTACCATTTACAATTGATTGTCTTCCATTTTAGCTCCTACCTATTGTCTATAATAGTGCCTTCTAGCTTGCAAGAGGTAATTTACTAATAAGTTCCCCTTTATTCCCACCACTAAGGATTGGATGTTACCTTCTTGTGGCAACCAATAACTTAGTGTTCCAAAAACTACCCACTCGTCAACCCTTTACTCTCTGTCCTAGAAAAATGTAAAGATATTAATTCATGGAAGCATCCTACTTACTTAACATAACCTACTCTACTTCCCACACTTAATACTTAATAACAATCCAACATAAGAAACTCGAATCCTTTGACCACCTTCCATTAAAATCACGCACAAAGAACATACATCTTTCTCACTCTCTCACCTCACTCTCTAAGTCTCTAATGAATCCAAGTTCCTCTCCCACTTCATCTAGTCCTTCTTTTTCACGTACCACACACAAGGCCCACAATGACCCCTAGAAAACAAGGCCCTTATCCTAATCCCTTCCTAAAAATCTCCTAGATGATTGGGTGGATTACCCCCAACCACTCATTAGTTCGAGCTGCTTAATCCCACTAGTTTCACCCCTTGGGTAAGGGATGGTAAGTCTACCACTAGTAACTAGTAGTCACTAGGAGGTCTATAGAACTAATTAGTTTAGATATTTCTACCCATTAACAATAGTAGATAAAACTTTAATATCCACATTCATTTTAACATTATCGAAAGGTGTAAGTTTAAATATTTGGACAAGATGATTTTCAAGCTCCCCATGTTTATGAGACTTTGCTTCAACACTCACAAGGACAATTTCATGTGTTAAATTGTCAATTAACCTCTCTTAACAAAATGTCTAAACCTAAAGTAATTTGTAATTGGGTTGATTTCAAATACTACCATTTAGAAGTTCTATATGGACTCATGGGTAGCATTTAACAAAATAAACCTTCAAAAGTGTAAAAAGATAATCCTAGAATTTTAATTTGACACAAATCTTAAACATCCCACTCCAATGCCAAATATGAACCAATGGCACTATATGTTTCTATGAACCAATGAGATTTGTGAATTACAAAATGGATAGGAAATATAGAATTCACGGTGTGAATTGCAAAATGGATAACAAATCTTGAATCCACATTGTGAATCACAATTCCTCCCCCACCCCAATCCTAGAATTGATACACACCACATAGTTTGATGTTCAAATTTTTGTCTAGAATGTTGACTCTCAACTTCAAGAAACGAACTCACCATTATTGAATCACAACAAACAATAATCAATAAGGTTAGAAGCTAGAACTTTACTCATTGAGCACTAAAATTGTGTAATTTGCATAAGCACAATGCATCATCATGATTGACCATGCCCAAATCAACAATCAAAACTAAAATCACATTGACACTTTTGAATAATTTTAAGAACTTACAAGTTGTGGCTTGGCCCAAAAAAATTTGAATCAACAAAAGAGTAACATATTTCAACAACAACAATAATAATAATATGGTTACAATTTACAACTTATAGGTTTGGGGCTTATGCCTTAAGGTACATTATAATAACACAAAACCCCAAAGTTGGGTGACTCAGGGTGTTGAACAACAACAATTTGGACATTGAATACTGCCCAAGATTGCATTACATGTATACCTGTAAAATGCAAGGTCCATTGTAATATAAAAGGTTTTGAAGCAAGAAAAATGAACAACCTAAGCCAAGTTGAAAGTGCTGGAAAACAACCAACCACCAAAGTGTATCAAAATAATGAAAAGAATAGGGACTAGTCCAAGGAAATGGGTTTATAGGTCCAAAATGACCAATTGAACTTTCATCATTTGGCAACTTTGTGATTAACCTAAAACCATAGATGGTAATATGAATAAGTTGTTAAGGTGTTTTCTATGCGACAAATGGCCGTCCTAAATCCTTATGATCACAAGATCTTGCCCTAATGTAATGGATTTATGGTGAAATCTAAAAAGGCAAATGTTTGCCCACATATTAAAAAAAATATCCCTACTATTGCCATTTCTTTCTTGTGTGGGGTTGTTGTCATTAGGTTCAGGTTGAACAATAGATACCTATGTTTTTAAGAAAGGATATTAATTTAAGCCAAAAATGGTGACAACCAATTTTTGGTGTAGAATTTGCATGTAGCCAATGAAATGCCTAAACATGCATTCATGGAATTGGATGTGGACATAGATTTTTTTTTTGTGTTCCCACCACATTCCCAATGATGTTCCCCAAGATCCCAATATGTTATTGAAGGGTGTTCCCAATACACCCTAGTTTTATCCCATGTTCTTTGCCACCCTTTCACCTATATAGGTAGTGCAAAAATGGGAAGCACTAAAGTTTCACATAGAAAATTTATATTTTCAAAAGCTTCAAAAGTTTTATTTCCTAACCTTTTTGGTGATGGGCCAATCAAAATAATTCATTGCAAAACCAAAAAAAAAAAACTTGGGAAGCACCGCACATCTAATTAATAGAAGTATTAATAGGCACTTTAGTATCAAATGTCAAGCACACACTATCATGGTAATTTATCATTGATGAGTAGCCTTATCTTGTCTATAAAAAAATATTGACCTTTGGTGTGTCCACACATGGCCTACAATTTTCATCTTAAACAAGAACCTAAAATATTCACAAGATCTGAAAAGTCTCGTAATGGACATATATGAACCTTTACACGATGTATGCTCTTCAATTGAAGTGTTATTTGTTGTGAACAAGAGTTTCATGTATTGATCTATTTTTATTTTTTTATCCTTGGGATGTTTAACATTAGACTATTTTTTTGGGCACAAATTAATATATTTCATTGTAAAGAAAAGAGAAACATAGCACACCTTAGAGGCCAACAAACACACAACCATGGGGAAGGGAACCATGCACCAACTAGGAATATTGACCTTGCCCATTTTGGGTAAGCAACATGATGACTTAATGTCTAGGGAATGTTTGTTGTGAAAAAGGCCCTCCTTAATGAATCCCTCCTACACATTGAAGGCCTTCCTTTAGCCTAATCAAAAGTTCTAAGATTATCGTCTTCAAAGTGAAGGAAAGTCGTAATCTTAATTAAGGTCCTACCCCAATCAAGATTAACATAGTTTAGCAAAACTTCCCATAAAAGACTTGGTAGATTTTCTTGTTGTCACGGTATTTTATGAAATACAAAGTCATTACACTTTATTTGTATAGATTTGAAGGTTATCCCCTTTAATTTGGCCCATATAACATGAAGTTTGTGGACTTGCTTAGGGAGTTGGTTATTGAAAATGCATTTATTTTAGGAAGGAAACTTCAAGACGTATATTGTGGTCTTGATATATGTAGGGATTTGATTATTGTGTAGGTCCATTCCCAAGCTCTTTGCACTTGTGGACATTCATATTAACAATGTAGGATTGTTTCAAGTTTATTTGCACAACACCACTAAGACATGTTGGAGATGTCCAAATTTGAAAATGCTCATTAATCATTGATGGCCATTACTTTGTGCCAAGTCAACCAAATGAACCCCAATTCCTTAATTTTTAACATGTTTTTAATCCCAAATGTACTTCCACCTTAACTTCATTTTGTTGGTGAGGTTGGTTTTCCATTTTTGCCTCAACAATTTTTTAAGGTTTCACCTGGTTCTAGCCATTAACAACCATTCTTAAAGGAGCAATCTAATAGATGGGCGTCATGATTCCATTTCCACCTATTAATGTCAAATTGCAAGTCTTTCAACAAATGTTTCCACAAATCAATAATTCCCATTTTGTTAGGTCTTTCTTGATAATGTTCATTTAGATTTGGTGTACAACACACCTTGCAAATCCTCAGAATATGCTTAGATTTCCCTTCCATCGCACTTTAAAAAGAAGTGATTTTGGGTACTAACGATGAATAACATAAGTTTCAAAAGTAGGTTGCCTAGGCATGTGTTGCAATCATAAGAAAACTTGAATTCAATGTTGGTTTAATAGACAAAAAAAGGGAATGTAGGTTAAAAGAACCACCCATTTTTTCTCCTTTGGTCTTTCGATTTCTTTTGTTAGCATGTCGATCCATTCAACAAATAAATTTTTAATGATTTTTTCCCATATAATTTTTTTCCCTTCTTTTAAGTTGTAATTGTCCCTTATATCATCCCAAGGGTGAATAATTTTTGTGTTGGGATCCCATAGGTCTCCCACATTACATAATTGCATTTGTGGAATTAGGTAGTTTTAAGTATGGAAATGCCCAAATTCCCCCCTTGAAATTCTTCACCCTGCCAAGTGCACGCATTTTTAATCTCCAAAAAAGAAGATTCTTGGGGGGTGGTTGGGGGGGGATTGAACAACCTTCATAATTTTCTTCCAAGCCTTGGTGACTTTCACATAGATTTTAAATCCTTGAGTGAATTGGTGGTTACAAACAAATGCCCAATTGAAACTTAAGCTCCGTGTTTTGTATTTGGAAGGTTTGGTTTTTTTTAGTTTATACTTTAAAAGTTGTTTAAGGTTGGATTTGCCCAACTCTAATGTTGTCATCACTTCTTTGCACAACAATGCTTTGATTACTTCTTATATGTATGTCAAGCCCAACCCTCCAATATCCTTTTTTACATGACAATTTGACCACCTCACCTTAGTTTTTATTGTATGTTTTGTACCTCCCCAAAGGAAACTCCAAAGCATGGCTCTAATCTTCCTTATAGCTTTCACGAATCCCCATTAAATTGTTGCAAAATCCAATGTAGGGAGGTTAGAACAAAGTTGACAATTGAAATTTTGCCAATTAGGGAAAGGTGGACAAAGCATTAATGTGAAAGTTTTAAAAAAATTTGGCCATTAAAAATGAATCCATGTCAACTCACTAGTAGAAAATGAACATTTTGCAATTGTTATTTGCAACTAATTTTTAGTTGCAAATGACACATGTTACTAAACATTGTTATAATTGCCTAAGATAAGTCACACATAATATTTAGTTGGATATGGGATTCTATAGTTGACATGTATATACAATATCATTATATACTTTCATCCATCATATTATGGAAGGCTAGTTGCATATATGAAATGAAACTACATGTAACTAAAATGAATTGCAAAGGGGTGAAAATGTAGTTCCCAAACATTAGCATCCTCATGAATGCAATGTTGAGGGAACAAGTTCAACTTCTCCTTACTTCTAATAAGAATTACTATCAATTACTAATTTTATTATAACTACTCAAATAATAGTAAATAGTTTACACAAAGGAGAACAAGAAAAGGTTACGGTCTATCATTTAGGGATAGACCTATCGTCCTAACTATAGGTCACTCCAATAGTGTAAAAAGAAGGAAGTATAAAAAGAAAGCAAGCAAGACCCTAAAGCCTTTTCAACATTGCCTACCATTTGCAACCATTGCATATCCTTTGTGGTTGTTGCCTACCATTTATAGTAGTTTCATTTTCCATGTTGACTTTGACCTAAAAGTCTAATCCCTTCCTATTGCCATCTATTGGCAGTTACTTTCATGTGGTGGCAAGAGATTTCCTATTCTAGAAACTAAAACAAAACATTATGCAAACTTAAAATATATTACCTTCCCTCATATTCTAATACATTCCAAGATAAAGAGAACTCCAACAAGGCATTAAGTTATCATTTCAACCATTTTCCATTGAAATAATACAAGTACAATACAATTCCATACTTTTCTCCCCTTTTTAGTGTTACACATATGCCACGTCTCCAAGAGAGACCTCTCATCACCCAAACTCTAAAACAAAACAACATCGAATGGCATAAAATCCCCCAAGTCCTCCTCTCATCCTCCTTCTCCACATAACCACATAAGGCCCACATTGAGCCCATGAACATGTCCTTATCCTAATCCTTCCTAGAAATATCATAGGTCCTTGAATGGATTACAACACTATGAAAAAAAAAGGTGTTTTGCAACTAGGCTTGCAACTCACCATATATACAATCACACTCTAATGCAATTCAGTTGCAACTTTGTCACAATAATTCCTTTTCAACTACTATGCAATTCCCCTCTCATTACAACCATAATGTCATGCTGATGTCATTTTCATCCAACACATGACACTATGAAAATGTTTTGGTGATTTTTTTTCAAATACTAATATCCATCATCCATTAAAATTATTCGTTTTAAATGGTCTTAGATTGTGACACATGGAAAAATTTAAAAATTTGCCACATAGCATATTAATTGAATTTTTAAAACAAATATATAAGTACTTAGGTAGGTCAGCCATAGGTAGGTAAGTTGGTAGTTCCTACATACTAACTTACTTACCTACCTACTTTTACATGTGTACACTAAGGTGGAGTACTTTTTGACATATGTGGAGTCCATACTAATGTTCAAATAAAATGTCCATTTTACATTGTAACAAAATAAATAATATTGCCCAAGTCATATGACAAGGTTAAACAAATATTTTTTACTTCTAAACTTTAACAATTGTCAATAATTGTATCAAAATTTTACATTTAAAAATTGAAAAGTTGAATTATTAACTCAAATGAATAAATGAATTTATAAAAAAATCCATATTTCATTGTATATCTCAATTTATGATATTCAAAATCTTTCAAAATCATCTTCCTTTGTATCAATGGCATCACATTATTTTCTATGTCAAAAACATTTATTCAACTAAGCATTTTTAGATATAATGAGTCCATAACCATACAATATGGACTGTGATGCTAGGTTTTTGGCACTTCAAAAGTCCAATATGTTATGGTAATTCAAAATCTATTCATGAAATTCATACAATATGATCATATCACATGTAATATATATTTTTGGAATCATTTTCACATATTATACATTTATATTTTGTTCCATGGCCCATGATTGATAATCTAACAAGCTATGACAAGATCATGTATTCCACTTTAATGTGCTTTCACCTTAGGTAGAAAAGTAGTGAACTAAAAAGTAGTCACATGAATTTTTTAATTTATTTTTTTGTTTTGCTTTTAGGGTTACATTTTTATGAGCTCATCCCAACGTGGTACATGTATTTTAATGTGAAAATACAAGAGAAAATCTCGTCTTTTTATAGTTTGTGAGATGAAATCTTAAAAAAAAACATACCCATGTTAAATCTTTTAGTTACACCTAAGTTACAATTGAGTTGCAACTACAAAAAAAAATTCCCATGTGTTTTTTGTTTGATTTTAATATTGTAATTAATTTTAATTTTATAATTAATCATCTCACATAATCATTTAAATTGAATATATAATAATTAATTACCTACATTGATTATTTGAATTAATTAATCAACTTTAAATAATTCATTAGTTAGTGGATTTAGATAATTATTTTAATTTCACAAAATTAGATTAGAAGTTAATTATTTAATCTAATTTATAGTTCATAATAATTAAGCAAATTAAACCATAAATTATTATTTATTATTTATTAAAAATTTGTATATATATATATATAATATGCCACAAGATGCAACCCTTGTGGGTGCCAAGGAACTATGTGTAAAAAAATTAGTTATTATCAATTTCGCACTTGTTCATGTAGCCTAGAAAAATTCTAGATGTATAAGCTTGAATACCTTGATGTACTTCCAATATAAATATTTTTTATATAGTTTATGTGGCATTGGGATCCAATTTGAGGTTTACAAATTCACATTTTACATGGATAGTGAATCAATAATATTTTATTAATGGCCAAGTAATGACACTGTGATGGCCATTTAGTTGTAAAACAATGCCAATATTATAGCCCCATAGTCACACATATGTAACAACTATTGGCATAGTTGTGGCACAATAGTGGGCAACTAGCAGTACAATAGTGGCCACTAAATGATGACATAATAACCAACTAGTTGCACATACCTCATAATTGCAAACTAGTTACAAAGTTTGTACCTCGTGGATAGTGCGAATGTGGACATATGGCGTAATTGCATGTACACTAGTTGGAAGCTTTATTTCAGCCTGTGTCTTCACATTACCATCTCAATTAAAGAAATATCCATGAGCTTACTTATCATGGGGAGAGTGGCTGAGTGGGGTCTTCTAGGATTAAGGATATTCAAATTACAAGCTTCGCTCCAAGCTTACAACTCCCATCGTACTATGCTCTAAAAAAGGGAAAAGATTTTCTCCAACATATTCTTGAAATTTCATGCCATAATTGTTATTTTGTTCAATGTGTAGTTCATTTTTAATAGTCCTAACTTAGTTGCATGTTACAACTACAATGCAATTCCTCAACAAGCCAAATGTAATCGACTACATATGTAAATATAATGTGTATAAATTATCATATACAAAACACATTTAGATTACCAAACAACTAGCTTATTTTTTGATGTGGAAATTTATTTATTAAATCACCGTATTTCTAAAATGTAGTTGCATAGGAATTGCACTTTGGAGGATGTAGTTGCAACATAGTTGTACTTGATTGGTTTTTAAGCTCTAGTTGTAAGGCAATGTGGTCTCCACATACATGATTTCTCATAATGCAACCAACCACTCATCAACATGAACTAATTAATCCCACTAGCTTCGTCCCTTTTGTAAATTATGGTAAATCTACCATAAGTAATTATCTAGTTATTAGGATGCTTATGGCATTAACTAATCTAGGGACTTTTACCCCTTAACATGAACCCATTTTGTATTGTGACACATGTTTACAGTTTCAACCAATTATTTCATGACACATAATGATTTAAAGTTTATTTCAATGTTAATTAGTTTTATTTAATTTAAATCATAACATAAGATGTATGCACATGATGTTTAGGTAGGATGTTGACATGTGGCATTTAAGTAATAGGTAGGCCTAAGGTCTTAAACTAAGTGTGTAGGTAATTTGGGATGATCTTATTTTATTTTGGGTTTAGCCTTTAAGGCCAAACCTATATTATTGGTTCATCCCAAATGTCACTTGTTTTGTAATACTTCTCATGCACCTAATACTATACTTCACAAACTTGAAATGTAAAACAAATAATTAGGACAAAGACCACTTGCATTGTAGTTACAACTATTACCTAATAGTTAAATGATATACTAACATAGTTTACCTATTGTTTTATTAAATATTTTAGGTTATAATAGTTAATAAGTAATATTATAATAATATTGATACTAATATATATATTAAAATATTTATAATTATTGTAATATAGCTATTTGTAGGATTAGGTAAGTAATTACAATATTATTATCATAATAATAATTATAGTTAACAATACCCTAGGCTAGATTATGCTAGGATAACTAGTTAGGTAGTTGAAGTTAGTGTAACCTATTAGCATTAGGTATATATTAGCTTAAGTAGACATATTGGATGTACTAGTTTAGGTCATTATTTTAATGACAAGTGTCCATTTTGTACACCATTAGTTCCATGTTAATTGCACACATAACCATATCGCCCAAATTTATTGTTGCCAATTTTATAGTAGTAAGAATGACCAATCTAATGATAAACAACTACTAGTTAGACACAGGTTACAAAATGATTGATTGCATATGACATAATTTGTATTAATAATTGTGTTTAGGTTTAGACCAAAGTGGGTGTGCAACAACTTTGACAGATTCTTTTTCTTTGCGCACTTCCAACCAAAAGAATGGACCCAATTGGGAAGTTCATTTTGTGTTTTCAATACACCAATATGCCATGTTCTTGTCCTAATCCATCTTAGACTTGACATGGGTATGAACTCTTCAAAAATGGGTGTGCAACAACTTTGAAAGATCCTTTTTCTTTGTGCAATTCCAACCAAAAGAATGGACCCAATTAGGAGGTTCATTTTGTGTTTTCAATACACCAATATGCCATGTTCTTCTCATAGTCCATTTTAGACTTGACATGGTTATGAACTTTTCAAAAATGTCCACCAAGTTGTAAAGGGATTAGTGGTCACCATGGATTGTGAAATAGATATCATCAATGTATTGGGAGATAATTTGTTGATTTTTGTCATTCGAGATGCAGATGCTTCTAACCTTTCATGCATGTACTATTGGTTTGATGTGTTGATTAATAGCTTTTCCAATGACCAAACAAATGTAAAGAGCCACAAGGCATATTTCACTTACAACTTTTTTAATGGAAGAGTTTGTTGTTGGTTGCCCATTGATGTTCATTGTAGTTCACGCATCTAAGAACAAATTCTCAATCATGGAAATGCTTTGCACTAACATTTAAACAAGCCTCTTTAACATTTTGAATAAAAGATCCCAACTAACATTGTTGTATACCTTAAAGAAATCAAGCTTGAAAAAAACTGCAAGTTACCTACATCTCTTAACCTAGTCCAACATCACATGGACGAAGTTGGGTCAAATCATGTTAATAGAACCAATGAGATTACTTTATAAAAATAATGTGAATAAATTTTAATTCTTTTCACTTTTTCATACGAAATAATTTTTGAATAAAATCTTTTACAACTTGTTATTAAAATACATCTAGTTGCTTCAATATATCACATGTTTTATGTTAATAATTTTCTAATGAATATGAATTTTTAAAAGTGTGCATATTTTTCATTGTGTCTTTAAAATTTATTATAATTTCAAATCATACCAAAATATGTTAACTACTATAGGTTTTAGTTTATCGTATTATAAACTACAATTTTATTTTATATGTCATGTACATTACACCTCATTTACATGTGGTAAATGACTTTTGAAATTTTGAGATTTTGAAACATTGATTTAAAAAAAAATTCAAGTTCCATAACTTTTAAATTGTAAGTGTTTCTTTAGTGTGGTTAGTGGTTACTATCATATAAATTTTCTTACAATAAAAATTTATTTTTATTAAAATAATCCTTTACCTTACTCTTTTGCAAAATTAATTAATTATTAGATAATTTTTATTCAAATTTAAAAGTCCTTTACTAAAACCAAAACTTTAAATTAAATTTAATGAAAACTTAATATGAATTATTCGGCATTCATATTAATCATTTAACATAATTTTTTCAATTAACATGGCATTAAAATGCCACCACATGAATATATGTAAAAAAGTTAGTAATTTTGGTGGTTGTCTAATGTAATTTTTGCTTCCTTTGACTATGACTCCACCTCATTTTCTAGAATGAAGCAAAGGAATGCGGTTTAATCTAGACTTAACATTTCCATAAGAATGTCCCACAATTTTTAAAAAATAACTTTCCCATTAATCTTGGTATTCAACAATGTTATGGGCTTCCAATTGGTTAGTTTTAAACTTGAGCTTGCCTTTATGGAAAAGTGCAATCAATATTGAAACAGCCAAAAGCTGGTGAAGAATTCAATTGCAATGCCATCAAGCCCCAAGGCCTTTCTTGTTAGCATATCTTTAATAGCCTTTTATAGCTACAACTATGTAATGAGTTCCAAGTCTATAATCATTTTGTTAGTGAAGCATGGACATATGGCAACCACTACTTTGTTATGAATCTTGGTTAGAAATTTCTTTTGACATATTGCCATCCTTGTAAAGCTTGGAATACAAATATGTGCATGCATGTTTTAAATCTTTCCTTTCTCTAGTCACTTTGATCTAGGTTATTGTTCAACTTAATGACAATGGTTGCTTTCAACTTTTTTCAAACATCTACCAAAAACTCTTTGGTGCAAGCATCCCCTTTCCCTTGTTACTTTAATTGAGGTGAATTTGTTGACCAACGACTTTCAAATTTTCTAATTCATTCATTTCACCCTTTAGAAGGCCCACCCATTGCTATAGATGTACATTGCCTTGGAATGTGCCATAAACATTTTCAAGGTTTTTGTAAGCATTTCACTCTTGGGCCTTGAATTTCGTAATTTTAAGTTTGCGAAAATTATTTATAAAATCTAACAACCCTTTGTAGTTTAGAGAAGAATGTGTAAATGTGTGTGCATTTTTCCCTAGGTTAGTTTAATTTGTTCTACATCTTTATCAAAAAATCTCATGTCCATTAATTTTCAAATTGTTCACTTTTTTCTCTATCTCATTCAATTTTACGATGGTTAACATTAAAATGTGTTTTAATAGGTTACTATCCCCATGAATTATGTACATGATACTATTAATTAATGATAGTTATCATCGCATAACTACCTCTAGGGTAGAATAATAAAAGGTTAATTCTATAGTGGAATTTCAATTAAAAACATTACTACACAGTAATCCAATAAATTCAATTTATTGGTAGTAAGTGGAAGTGTTTAAAGACTACTTTCAATGTTTTAAAAGGAAAGTTGATTATCTCCACTATTTTAAGATAATATATAATGGCTTCTTTAAAAGGTGGGTAGGTAGAAAACATGAACCCATTAATTAAAAAATAAATTAAGGATTATTTTAAAAGGCAAATTGGTAGGTTGACTTTGGAATATCAAGATGAAAAAATCTACTTTACATTATTCTCAACTATTTTTTATTATTCCATTATAGGCTGTTATAAATTATTATAAGTTATTATAATTAAATTCACTATAAATTTCTTTAAATCATTTCACCCTAAATTGTTTTAATTTATTTACGCTAGGTTGTTCCTAACTATTTTAAATTATTCTCAATTATTATAAAGTATTTTCACCGTAAGCTATTTAAAGTTATTTCACCTTAGGTTAGTTTAAACTATTATACCTTAGGCTATTATTAGTTATTATATTCTAGGTTATAACCTAGGTTATTTTACCTTAGGTTATACCCTAGACTATTTTAAGCTATGTCTTAGGGTTTTAACTTTTAACAACGTAAGGTTATATAACTTAAAATAATTTGGAATAATTGAGAATAATTTTAAGTAATATAAGGTGTAATAACCTAGCATAATTGATAATAGTTGAAAATAACATATGATAAAATAATTTAGAATAGTGTAGGGTGGAATAACTTAGAATAACCACAAATAAAATAGGGTAGAATAACCTAAAATAGCATAAGGTAGAATAACCTATAATAACTAAAAACAACATAAGGTGGAATCATTTAGTATAACTTAAAATAACTTTAGGTGGAATAACCTATAATAACTAAAGGTTGAATAGCCTAATTGATAACCTAAGGTCCAATATTGAAAAATAAGAAGGGTGGAATAACCAAGTATAATTTAGGATATAATAACCTAAAATCATTTAAGGTAGATAGTTTACAGTAATCAATAATATCCTATAATAGCCTAGGATAATCTTAAAATTTTAACATATGGTAACCTACAAATAGCTTAAAAATACCATAAAACATAATTTACATGGTAGCTTACACATAAGTTTTTTTTAAAATGTGGATAATAATATATGGTGATATTTTATATCACTTATTTAAATAATGGTGCAATGGTTAAGGACTTGTTATTTAAACATGGAGGTGAAAGGAGGTGAAAGGTTCAAACCTTCAGACTTGACCCTTAAGTTGGTGGGCTATTTTATCCTAGTTTCTTAAGTGCTTGACTTAGATTAAACACTAATAGACTAAATTAAATAAATTTACTTAGATTACAAAAGTTTTCAAACCACATAGATTGCCTTCTTGATCTTCACACCTAACAACTTTACAACAATTTTATTGTACCTAAACAATTTTGCTTGGGCTACTTGGAGTTGTTTACAAAATTTCTTAGTTACAATGTCCAATATTACTTTATCCTTGGACTAGGGGCAAAGCTCATTAGCATATTCTCAAGAGGTGTTGGGGAAAGTTGGGGGGTTATGTGTCTTTGAAATCCTCCATTTCTTCATCTTCATCCCAACTTTTTTGGACCTATTGACAAGCATTAACCTCTAGTAAGGATGCAACAAAGGAGTTTTGATGCAAGGGGAACCTTACCTACTAGACAAACTACTCAATTGAAACTATAATCCCCTAACGCGTCCATAATTGCTATGACTCAACTCTTGACTTGTTGGACCCTTCCCCACCATGTGGTATCAATTACCCTTCCAAATAGGTTGGTGTCGCATTTACCCCCATGAAATAAACACCTTTTTGGAAGGGTCTATCCCATCCCCCCATCTTTTGTTTTCTATTCATTCTAGGGCTCTTAAAAAATCCCCTTGGGTGGAAATGGATCTTTTAGTTGAAAAATTAGTGCATCATGAATCTCACCTCCAAACATGGGGGCATTAACATTTAGTTCATAGGACACCTTATGCACACTATGAAGTGCCTTTATTAATGTTGCTTCAATTGAAACTTGATTGAAGGGAGTTTTTACATTAAATCTATTCAATTTTTCTTAAGTGCGGGGCCTTGTTGGGTTAGGCCAACCTCATATGTGGTTATTTTAATTTTGTGGGAGTCCAATGCCAAGGCACCTTCTGAAGTTGTTACTATTGTGGGAGGGTTGCGGATGTATGATTCAATTTTTGTTTGCTTGGGTTCCCCAAACTTGAAATGTTGTTTGAATTGGGGGGCAATCAATTACTACATCCACCATTAGAGAGTCCTTATGCCAAACCTTGGGTTCTTTTTCTGTAAATTGAATGTGGTTTTTTTTAACTACATGGTTCTCACCATCCTTTTTCTTTGCATTATGTTTAGGTTGAAAATAATTGATTATTGGATTACTTTGAGTACCAAGTCCATCTTGTTGAGTTATAGGTATGTGTCTTTTGTGGCAAACTATAATGAAACCTTCATCTACTTCCATTTCAATCACCTCTTTGATTTGATTTGGGTGATCAACATTAAATGGGCAAGTATTTTATGGGCTTGAGGATAGATTTGGTTGATGAGATAGCCTTGACTCTTGCTAATTGATAATGTTACCATTCCTTGAAATTGTGAGGGATTTGTTGGGGTACACCATTGAGCCAAGTTTGGGCAATTATTAACCTTGTGTTCCAAACACATATAAAATTGACATTGCATGATCTAAAGATCTTAGTTGAACACCATCAACACCATTGAGTCTTGAAATCAACAACTTATCCACCTCCCACCCTTTGCCCAATTCTAATGCTACAAAAAATCCCAAGTCCCAAGCTTGAACATTGTTGTGATCTACACAAAACACCTTGCCAATGTGGTTGACAACTCTTTCTTCCATGGTTTTGTATTTTAGTGGAAGCATCTTAAGTGTTCTCCACGTGGGGAACTTGAAACCAATTGGGTGATAAGGGTTCAAGGCCTATACCCATTCTTGATAGATAATTGAATACCATGGAAGCTTGCGAGATGTGAAAGCCAAGATTTTTTTGATAGTCTTTAGGGTTTCAACATTTAGGAAATCAAACCCCTCCCAACATCCAACTTAAACCTAATTTTCCCTAGATTTTCATTAGCTATGAAAATATTGAAAGATTTTAACTAGGGAATAATGTTGTAGTCTATTACTCTGCTTCCAATGGAGCTTGAGTTGTAATCGTATGTGCTTTGTGGTAGTTGATTTTCACTTTAAGGATGTTCAATTCCAATTTCAAGTGCACGACACTAATTTTGATTCTTGAACTAATAGGCCATGGCCATTCCTTGAAATGCTTGGTGGGAAGGTTTCCTCATTGAAAGATTTAAATGGGTTGATCTTCCCCACATTGATCTCTTGCAACCCTAGGACTTCTCCCTCGGAGATGTCCTCCATAATAAGGACGAAAATGGGTTTCAATCGCCATACGTAAGGTGACTGATGCCTTGATCCACAATGCCAACATGTGACCTTTTCTTACAAGTGGTGTACTTAATAACTTGTCTTTGAATGAGGCCATGGAGATGTGCAAATATGTTAGACCTGTTATGGTAGTGTGGATGTTGCAATTCACTTGTTTGTTATTGATCCATGTAATGTAGTATTTTCATATGAGAAACTTGTAACCAAAAGAAGAAAAAATAATTAACAACACAAAGCAACCTTTATTTGGATGCATCGCAAAATAAACTTTGGGGCAATCACATGTTGGAGAAGTAGGTCCCTAAAATTCCATTGCGCTATTGAAGACTTGCTATATCTTCTAACCTACCTTGAGCAATAGATTTTGCAACTATGTTCTTTTTCCTTTAAACAACTTGTAGCAAGGATAAAGGGAAAGCAAAAATAAAGAAGAGGTAGAAAATGGCAAAGAGGGGGGGGTGTTGATGAGAATGGAGGGAACGTGAAAGGTGAATAGGAGGGGAACAAGTGTAGATTCTTGAAAACATTTCAAATATATTCAAGTTGCATTAGCATTGAATTAAAGTCTCGTTTTAGGGGCTGATAACTTACCATTGAATTTCTCATACAAAATCTACGTTTTTTGAAGATTTGATGTTAAGTATGCATTAACATTCAACTAACATCCTCTTAACATTGACTACCACCTAGGAAGCCATGTAGATTTTAGTGTTAAACTAACATTGCAGGTCTGAATTCATTGTTTGTCATGCACCCCTTTCCATTGACTTAACATTCACTTTCCATCAGATGTGAATCAACCTTAAGTTAAGGTAAATAACTGATCCTTAAGTTCTGTGTGATGCAATAATAATGTCTTTTTTTTTTCCCATGTTTCTTCCTTTGTTATAAACACTTAATTTTTTTATAAGGGTTATGCTTGGCACAAAATACTAGGAGCACAGGTACATGTGGCAATTGCTACTAGCTCAGTAGTTATATTGGTTGGTAGCATTTTCAATTGCTGATAAGCAATTGTATAGGCCAGGCCCTAAAAAAAACCACATTAAGTTTCTGGAGTCCAAGCATGATAAGTTGGAATCGGCATTGGTCTACCAACCTCTGATAAGCAGTTCCATTTAGGTCAGACAGTTTTCTTGTTTGGCCCAAAATAAAATTGTTTCCTACAGTCCAAGCATGAAAAGGTTGATCTGCATTGGTCCACCTTAGCTACTTGACACTTTTTGGGAAAAATGCTCCCAATGGGTGGGTCCTGGTGTGACACAGATTGAGACCTATAGCCAATAAAAATCCAGTTCCTTCTTTGTTTTTCTACTTTGAAAATGCATTTATAATCCACTTGGCAAAACCCAATTCCAAGCTTTATCAAGTTTGGCTAAAGTTTGAAATGCCATAGATATTATACTACCTACCTGACAAAAGTATTCCAATCTTGAAATTGACACATTACTCTGTTGAGAAAGAAACCCAAAATTGTAAAGTAATTCAATGCAAATGTTACACATCATTATTTTCAGGGCTAATAGTGCGTCGCAAGTCAGACTTTTAAAATACAACCACCAAACACAATTTTCTCAAAAGCTGGTCAGTCCTAGTTGGCTGTTATTCCTGAAGCCATGTGCCAACAACTTGGTTTGGATGAGACTTATTAGCTCCTTATAGAATTTAAAACCATAAAAGATTCAACATGTGTCACCACTCTCTAATGAAATGGATTGCAAATTTCAGTTTTTATATTGAATATGGGTGACATATGTCATGTGGCAAGAAAGGCCATGGTGCTCGTGGTGGTCTGCCTTATCATAAGATCAGGCCAAACCGCTAAGCTGGGAAGAACATGAGCTGTAATGCTACAATATAGAATGACTTGACTGACTATTGGGCATCCATTTCTGCTCCTCTTTTCATGTTTATCCAATTGTGGATAACTTATCCTTCATCCAATTATGGATAACTTATCCTTGGGACCCAAGACAAACCGACCTTTGCAAGTGCCAATTTCCGATTGTGGGGTTTTTTCATTTCTTGTGGCCCACACCCACACCTAATTTTGGGCCTTTTCTATCATTCATCATTCATTCAGTTATCAACAAGAAACTCCCTGGTTGGATGTTGAATAACTCTGAATTTTGTGCAGACTTTTCTGGTATGGGTGTGCATAGTAGTCATCCTCCAGTAGTACTAGGAAGGAGGAGCTCCAGCCAATCAGGTACCCCTCATGTTGTTTCCACTCCTCCCCAGTCCCATTTAGGTCTGACACACCCCACCTGCACAATTTAGGCGCAAGTTTCAACAAGTCAACAGTATTTTGAAATCTGAACCTGCCCCAATAGTAACTTGTAAGCAAGCAAGTAACATCAATAAGGTTTGAGTTAGTTGGTTCCACACAAATCTCAATAATAAAATAATGGTATCTGTGTTTCTAAAGACTAACTACAAACCTACCATTCTCCTGCACTTCCCCATTACAAACTTACTCCCTCCCTATCAGCCTCTTCACAAAAAATGGAATGGGTGGATAGATACCCATCCCTGGCCTGTATATATGTACATGTAATAGATCAAAATTGGGTGCCCTAGTACTGCAAGCAAATTTTGATTGATAAGGGATAGTGCAACTTTCTGTAACCTTTCAAATCAAACTGCATACAAAACATAGGAGCTATCTGCGGAGAAACACATGCCTTATGATAGGCACTAAATATGTTGTAATTCATCAAGAAATTCACAGCTTAAGGTGAGATTACAGTTGCTTGCCTTGGGTGAAACAGCATTTACACTGGTACCATGGTAAAAAACCAAAGATCCCAAAGTTTTTTGGGTTGCTTCTAAACATTATACATATTACCTTTTCAAAAGAAATCATGGTCGCTGAGTCCCAATTTAACATTTCCCAAGTTAAATGTAGCCTCTAAGAACATCCCAATTAACACACTGCACAACAGGTTTCAATGAAGGATAGGAAATACTATGCCAGGTTGGGGCAGTGAAATGGCTTTGGGCCGGCATTTGTGCACAGATCCTTTGGATGGCAAAGGCACTGCACAGTCTAACACATGTCATTGATTGACCTAGGTAGTGTGCTATTAGTAGTCTCCCATCACTTAACAGTTCTCAGTTCCATGTTTATGGGTGAGGCATGAGAAACAGTTAGCCGGTCATCTAACATGTGAGATTTACCCTTGGAGGCACAAATACGCGTTATGGGTGGAGCTGCTCTTGAGAAGGCCTCGTTTGAGAAGGTACCAGTGTAGGTGCTGGTTCACCCTGGCCCCGAGGAAATGGTAGTCTGCCCTAACACTGACAGTCTTTCATGTGTTGGAGTTTTCCATACTGGTAACAATGAACCTTCGCTACTTCACTTACCCATATTTCCTAGATTGAGTAATGGGGCTGCTGACATTGGCCTTTGTTTTGGCAGCCAATTGAAAGAGATCAGAGCAGGCAAACATGCATATCATTGCCTGTAACTTGAAGAGCAGGCATGTTTGCATGCACACCAAATGTTTAAAAAACTCCTGCTCATTTTATTTCAATTTATCAGTAACTTTGTGCCTGAAAATAAAATCAGAAGAAAACAATTTGTACAATGTAAGGCACTCCGGGTTCCAGCCTCAAAATGAAGCATTATCAACCTACTCAAAACATGTACAAGCATTTTTATTTGAAAATATAGACTTGAAAATTGTAAATCAAAGGATCAACTTGTCCTCTTTGAATTGAGGTTTAAGATGGGTAAGTATGTGAATATAAATGAAACCTCCTTTCAAAAGCTCAAAATCTTGACCATCAATGGTCTGTAAGAATGTACCTCTCTATTCTACATTAACACAAGTATCAAACACATATGACAAAGAATTCAACATCTTGGTATAGATGATTAAGAACCCAATTTGTGCCTTTCCATTTAAGGCCTCACAAGAAAACTTCCAAAAAGATGGGCAAATACATGTCTATCCACTAGAGGTCAAGAGATGAGCAAGATTATTCTTATCCACATACATCTAATTATTTTCACATTTGTCTAGTCTATAATATCACACGCACAGTCTACTTTCATCTACAATTCTTTTGACAATATCAAGAGTGATCTAATGATATTAAAGAGGGATTCAAAACTTGGGAATCTGAGTGTTTTTCTTTTCTTTTTTTTCAGTGAAATTTTGTTAAATGTCACATTTTTGTGTTCAAATAGTGACAAATAAGCAAGTTTTTGGTTTTCAATTTATATATATATGTTACATTCTAGTAGGTTGCCAAATTATAGAAGGATGCTTAAAATTTTTAACTTAAATTTTTAATAGTCAAAATATGGCTACATCATCTTATGACTTATTACCACTTCAATTACGCCACAAAATTGATGGGGAAAAAAAAAAATCAATTAATTTTTTTGCCAAAAGCTAGGGCTTTGAACAATGACATATTGGTGTCACCTAACCTATCACACTGACCCTTGCTACTACTTTCCATTGCTCTAAAGAGCTTTTCATGTTCCCAATTCTATCTCACACGAAGTAATCACCAATGCAACAAGTATGTTCTTGTATGTAATTTTGTGTATGTAATGTTGTGGACCTTTGTAGCCAAGGATATTTATGGTTACATAGATTTGTTGAATCACAATAATATTATTTGAAATATAATTTTATGAGGCTTGTGTGATTTTTCTTATGGTTGAAGATGTGGTGTTTTGATGACATGAGTCATTGCTTCGGTTAAAATCAAATTTGCTCAGATTTGAACAATGAGGATTCGAACATTGTATGGGAGGCAAGAATGTGCAAATCAAAGTCTGTCTCTTCCTTTAAGCATTCGAGACTCAAACTCTAAATTCAAACCTATGTATTTTTGTTTCTATGTATTGATTCTTAATTCCTTTCAAGTTGTGTGTTGTGTGGGGTTAGCATTGTGTTTTTTTCAATCCTTATAAAGCCTCCTCCTTTGTTGACTTTGAAAAACTTCAAGTTGAGGCCCATTTTGATTGTTGTAGATGTTGAGGCTTAGGTTGATCTTGGGATGGGCGCTTCTTAATCTATCATTATGCAACCAAAAGACTTAGAGGAACCTTGAAGTCCAATTGGAATAGCGAAGGAAAAAAAAAAACAAGATTATGAAGGTGGGTGGCTTTCAAGATAAATGGGTCCAACATCTTCCTTGGGTAAAGTCTATAATAGGCAACAAAGGTGATGTGCATGAAGTACATTGTGCAATTTGCTCAAAAGAAGGCAAGGAAAAGCTCTTTGTTCCTAACTCAATAACTTGTTGAAATCAAGGGGTTGAAGTAGGTTCTTTCAATTTCCATGTAAACTTTAACATCAACTCAGTCATGGATTCAGTTATTATTGAGTTTTTTGGTGAGGAAATGAATTGCCTTATTATTGAGTTTTTTGATTTTAGATATTCTATAAACCAATGTTGTCTTGTAATAGGGGGGTTTCGGACCTATATTGACACTAGATTTCCCAAAAATGTTGGCTTGTGTGAAAAACTATTATGAAGATTCTACCAAGTTTCTAATATGTGAGTTGGAGGGTTGATCTCCTAATTGTGAGTTTATGTTGGCCTGGGGTTTTTGCAAATTGAATGTTACTTTTTAGTAGTTGTGTTCATGGAAAATAAGTTGAGAAACCACTTGATTTGCCATTTGGGTATGTGTTCATTTTTATGCATAACAATTTGATATTGTCAAAAAAATATTTTTTGAGAAGCCATCACCTTTTAAAAGTTCACATAAAAACATTATATTGTCTTGATGCTTAAAAGTAAATGGTTTGTTTTATGGAGCAACTAGTTTTTTCTTTGCTACACCATTTCATCTTTTTGATGGGGCAATTTTTTTTTGCACCAAGTTTTAACTTATGTTGTGAATTGCTATACATGAATAATTTTAGGTATAATATTTTGTCCCATTTTGTTTATTGAAGCACACATTGCATTCAAAATGCACTACACATTGGCTCATTTTTCCAACTTCAATGATACATTGATTGCCAAGTTCTATATAATTTGCAAGTGTTTGAGTTACCAAATGCTGGCTTTAAAATTAACCAAGATAGCCAAACTACATAATTTGCATTTTATTTGGGTTGTCATAAGCTTACTCTTATATTAACAATGATAGCCAATTAGATGACCATGTAAAATCTTATTAGCCAATTTGTTGAACTTTAAACTTTGACAAACAATCATATTATCTACACATTTTCCATGGCTAAAGTGGAGCTAGTCTAGTAACTTTTAAAAACAAGAATAAAAATGCTGGTGATTGTGATTCTTATTCCAACACTTTTGGTTACATTATCTAGATGTGATATTTATGAAAATGACATTATAGAGGTCAAAATGTAATTTGTTCCCTTTCATTTCTTAATGTTACATTTTATAATCCAAATGGTAAGTTTTGACATATTTGCCTAAATGCATTCTATTCCAATTTCCTCAAAAAGGTTGTTGATAAGAGTCTTCTGCAACACTTAATCGGATCCTTCAAAACAAAGTTACCGATTGAACCAATGGATTCTTTGTTGGGTACAAATTTTCACAAAACGACAACCTCCAAAATTCAAAAAAGGAATTCCATTAAAAAAATCTCTGCTTTTCTGGAAAAGAATCTTCAAAATTTCAAGAATTTAGTTTTGGAAAAAGCTTGTCATATTTCAACTCAATGTTTAGTTTTGAGGCAAATTCTCATCAATTTTGGACAGTGTTTTTTACAAAATTGTTGCCAATTAGTGCCAAATTTGTTTTTGGGATGCTTATAATGATGCTACATCAGAAAACCCAAAAAGAGAAAACAGTACAATCCTGCCATTCAACTATTGTTGTGTGTAAGGAAGGTCACCTGACCCCACCTTGTTGTTCACATGTTGCTTCCTTTGAAATATCAAAGTTCAATAGTTACTGTGTGTGCTTTGCAGAAGGGGTATTTATCCGAGGTAAAAAGATGGTGGCAACCATGCCTAGGAGTAGAATACGCATGCAGCCAATGAGACGACTGAAACATACAAGCAAGAGGGTTCATTTTTGCTTTTGGGAGGGGGGGGGCGAGGGAGGGTGAGGATGGAGATTTTTTAATTCTTATGTTCCCATCATATTTTCAACCTGTTCTCACATGTTCCAAATGATGTTCCTCAGGTTTCTAATGCATGTTCCCCAAGTTTGCAATGTGTTCCTCAAGGGTATTCCCAATAGCACCTCACTTTATCTCATATCCTTTGCCCTATATTCTCCCTTCTCACCTATATAATGAGCCAAATGGGAGGCACTCCATCCTCATATAGAAATTGCTATTTTCGGGGAGCCTCCCAAGTTTCAGTTTTTATTGGCTTATGGACGAATCAAAATGGCCTATTGCCAAAAAAAAAAAAAAAAACAAAACTTGGGAGGCAGCCCGTCTAATGAATAGGAGGAGAAGTGAAATCCCAAATCCCAAACGCAGGGGTAAGTGAAAGTGTGGTTGAGTGCTGTGGCTTATTATAACAGGTCATAATAAGTTCGCCAGTTGAAAAGAAGGAAAACCTGTCAAACACTAGAAGCTACCTTATAATGAGCAAATGTTTATCAAATTTGCTGTGATGTGTTCGGATCAGAGGTTGCTAGAAGGAAAGTTGTCGACGATGTTATCTAGTCGACTCATCATAAGTGACCGGAGGAGTTGGAATTATCACACCAAGTGATAAGTAGCTCTGATAAGCTTACAAGTGTAAAGCACCCTGATAGTGTAGCAAGTCCTTTGGGGGCAGCCATTCCAGTCCAGATCCCTATTGATGTTCTGATGTCCATTTATTACACACAGCCTAAAGATTTCAGGTTTGGAGTAAAACATTAAACCACGAGTAAAATATTTCCAGTCTAGAATTCTCTTCATGTTGCCGTGCCTTGGCAAGGACAAATATTTTTTCCACACACTTCAAAAGTTTAGACACACCAATTCTAGAAACATAGAATATTGGCTGAAAGGTACCTAAACCAGGCATTAAAAAATTTCTGGCAATTTTTTTTCTCATAATGGCAGAACAAAAGTGTTTTTTGGGTTTTCTAATTGCCAAAATTTGAGAATTTTTTTTCCAGATTCCATATTATGTGCCAGTAGGTAGCTAAAAATATAGAAGGATGCATAGAATTTCTCAATTTCGTAATTTAATAGCCAAATTTGGGCTATATTGTCTTATGGATTGATAGCCTATTGAGCTAGTAAATAGATCGAGGAAAAAAAACACTGAAACCAGGGATGGATTGCAACATATTCACAAACCAATTGATTTCTTTAAAGGGCCCATGGGACCCAAAAAGAACCTCTTTTAAATAAAATAGAAGTACAAGACAAAAAAATAGCCTTTTTCGTGGGCTGCAGTCTGGCCATTTTAAATGGCCAGCCCAGACTTGTATTGTTGGCCTGCGCTTATTTCCCAGCTTTTAAGGAAATCAAATTTAAGCAGATCTTTGCGGCAGGTAAGGCTTTCGGACCTTCCAGAGATTTCTGGTGCAAATACACTGACCACTATCACCTCGGGGCAGGCCCCTTAATGGCAGGCCTCTAAGTTTGGGACCGCTCATGTCCGGGGTCTGTAGTCTGTACCGAACTAACCGGTTTGGGTGTCTTCTTCAGGCACTTTTTCCAGGCTTTTATTTTCTCAGTTGGACAGGCAGCCGTCTGCTGATTCCCCGTTAGGTGCGGTGAGTTTCACTTGTGATGTGAATCGACGGTGTAGAACGCGCTTGAGATATGAATCGAAGGAGTAGAAAACCAGTTACAATCAGAAACAGGACCCTGGTAGAACCCCTTGCTCACCAACTAACGGAACGGCAACTCACCATACCGGACTCCCCATGTTCCTAGGTGGAACAAGCTCTACCGGGCCTATCCATTCCGTAGTACGTACTAAATCTGTAGCAAGGCTCCGGGGGACAGAAACCCAAGTTCACAAGGGGAATTAAATTCAGCTCCCCAAATGCTGCCAAAAGAGTAGACAGCTGTTGGGGGCCAAGACGTGGCAAGTCACTTGGTTGTGCCCGTGACACCCACCGGGGCCTCCTACTGGTTGATCACTTCCAAGTCGCCGGTCTCCAGATCGAATCGTGACTTCCTCCCACATACCTCCCACCCGCCCCTCCCTCCGGTGACCGATGTTTTCTCCCACCCTGATTACCCGGCATAAAAGCGGTTGGGTGACGTCACCAAATTAGCAAGGATAGGCGACATGTGTACCACGTCACCTGTCGGCCGCGGCGACTGTTTTGCTGGTTTGGGTTAATTTAGACCCCACGGCCTTTTGACACGTCAGTTTTTCTTTTTTCCCACCTGCCCGTCGCCCGTTCGTTCATGAGAACTCTCAACGGTACCCTACCATGGTAAATAACAGGGGATTTTTTTAAATCCTGTACAATTAAGGGGCGCTGAATCTGAGGACCACGTGTACATTGCCCAAAAAATGAGTTGGTTATTCCAGTGTTGGATGGTTCTTAGGAGTTAAGTGAGAATCGTCCCCATTTTCAAGCCTGTTTTCACTTTAAATCCCATCAATTATCATTGAATCCCATACCTGGGCTGAATGAAAACCAGGCACCTTGGTTCTCAAGTTTAGAACCAAGCATTGTGAGAACCTCATCAATTATCTTTGTCCAAAAATGATACCCAGGTAGGGTAATGGGACATTATTCGGTTTCAGTTTTCAGTCCTTATGCATGTTAAAAATATAAAAATTAGAGTTAAGTTGATTTTATTTTTAAATTTTTGGGCGGTGGAGGAGGGGAGGGGGGGTGGGGGGGTGTTTCTTTTGTTTTCCTATTTGTATGTACACTTAGTGGCTCAGAGGATGCTGAATCATAGGGGAAGGATTGTTTGTTTATGGTGTTCCAAAAAAATTAAAGCCCTTGTCTTTGAGCATTCAAAGCATTAAAAATCATTAAAAAAAAATAAAAAAGAGAAAATTATATAGGTCTCATGAAAACAGAAACCTTGACCATTTCTCTAAAATGACAACAAATTCAAAAAAACTGAGTTGTTCCTTAAGTTATGTTTCCTAAACCAAAGCTGAAGGTTTTGTGAGAGCCGCCCAACACTAGTTTTCACCCCCCAAGAGCTGGCATCCACGAGCAAGGACTCTTAATGGCCAAATTAAACCCAATAAATGTTTGATTTGGACTGTGACCTTGATTTAGTCTAGCACAGGATGCTTATAATACTTAAAAGCAATTTAGATGAATTTTGGGGTTTTTAGTTTTTAGCCAAGGCTGCTGGACTCCCTTTTCCAGCTTTGATTCCATGACTATATCCCCACAGATTGCTCCCCAGCCAATGGTGACAAACAGGTTTGGAAATAAAAGTGACATGCAACAAATGAGGAGGCTCAGCATGCACTCTTGAGGGCTCCAGTTTTTTCTTTGGGGGGGTTGGGGGATTTATTTTCATTGTTTCCAATGTGTTCTCATCATGTTTCCATCAGGTTCTCACCAGGTTCCCCAAGACGTTCCCAATACCACCTCAGATTTATCCCATATGGTTTGCCCAAAGTTTGACTCTCATGTATATAAACGGAAAAGGTTATTTAGGAGTACATTTGTTTCTATTTTGTGACTTGGGGTCCAAAGAGGCGGTTTTATAGGGGATTGATCAATGTTCCCAAAAAAATGATGATGGCTCCTTCAAAAAAAGTTGTAAATGGCTAGCAAAGTAACTTTATGAATCCATGAATTGCAGCTGTAACTTCATGAATCGCGCTATAACGCCTAGTTACGGTTACAGCTTTGATACCATGACTTTTTTTATGCATTGGATTATTAATGCAAACTTAAACATTGCTCGCTGGGTTGATAAGTTGTGTGCCGACAGTGACACATGCCAAGTACGTAACCTTTGTGGGTGCACTATTCAGGCACTTTTCCAGGCTTTTTCTTAGGGAGGACAGGAAGCCAAGATGCTGGTTCCACTTGTAGGCCGGTCAGTTTCACTGAGAGATGTGAATCAACTATGTGGAAAACTGGTTATGTTCAGAGCAGTCCTTGGAAGAACCCATTTACCACCTAACAGGATCAAGAGCTCACCCTACTGGAATGTGTCCCAGGATGGAATGGGCCCTGGTCATTCACTAGTACAAAACAAACCATCTGCATGGATGTACATGTAAATATCATGTTAATCCTTCAAGCGTCCTGGCAGACAAGGTTGGTCCTCCTCCCCTCAAGTACATCAGCTACACAATCAACGGTGGGAAATCCACAATTCTGACCCAAATGTAAACTTGGCTTCCCCTAAAGTTGAGCTTGAAGTTACTGGCAATTCCAATCAGTTGGATTTTGCAAAATATAGGAATGTACATGCCTAAGGGCAGTTTGCAATGCATGGGATCATAATTTTCCTTTTTCACAATTTGGTCACAACATGGTGAACAATGAGGGGACTAGGTAGACAAGGGGGGGGGGGGGGGGGGGGGGGGGAGAGGGAGGGAGGGGGAGGAGGGGAAGAAGGGGCGGCGAAGTATTGGGGGAGAAGAGGAA
>Ga0116229_10001951_pt1 | contig 32968 bp, 23 predicted proteins | sample S1TSphgellanicum_3_FD_87313 | JGI IMG/M metagenome (GOLD analysis project Ga0116229, IMG submission 87313) | Host-associated microbial communities from peat moss isolated from Minnesota, USA - S1T2_Fc - Sphagnum magellanicum MG | ecosystem: Host-associated > Plants > Peat moss > Unclassified...
TGAATGTAAATAAAAAAAAAATCCACGGGTTTTTTGTTGGGGGGGGGGGTGTTTTCCCGCAAAAAAAAATTCCCCCCCCCCCCCCCCCCCCCCTTCTTGATACCCGCATTTTATACCCGTAGGATATCATGGGGGAAAAGCAAATAATAGAAACCAGGGAGGGATTTTTTTTTTAATTTAAATTTTTTTGTTTTTCCTTTTAAAACAGGTTTTTGGAACGCACCCTCAAAAGTTGAGGAGCAAATATAATGCTGAGTAATGTGCCCTCCAGATAAATACATTAAAGAAATTCTGGCAGGGTTTTTACCAATTCAAAAAATAGGGTTTTGTTTGTATGTTATGTGTAGGTTAAGGACCAGTGTTGGCCTGTTATTGAATTCTCAAATGTTAATAACCTACCCAAAACCCATGTGGATGGTTGGAATTCCACCCAGGCAGGAATTCAATCCTAAAACCCTAAACGTAGGGTTTTATATGATTTAAAAACATAAAACCAAAAAAATATAAATTGAATTTACAAGAAACCTATAACCTACCTTTACCAAGACAGTATTATCAATGATTCTCAACACGGGTATTTGAGAATAGACCCTTATGCATAGCAAATGATTAATATTTACAAACGGGGTAACTTGATTACTGAATGCTATTATTACTTTCACAATGAGATTGATAACCGGTTCAAAACATTTGATAACTGACTGGAGTGGTTATGAGAAAAAAGAAATTACCTGCCAACACCAACAAGAACCCAGAATAGATCATTCTTGGAGCCCCGGTGCAAGGCCAGAGCTGAGCATTGGGACTCAAATTCTGAGAACTGCCCCATTAAAGCTCCTTACCAAGTGCCAACAAATAGTAGCATTTTGTGTAGGCTAACGGCCTACGCCACGGGCCTTACCAGAATAACGGTCCATGCAAGTCAGAGCTGAGACCGGCCCGATTGCAATTATGCCCGTGCCCAAGGGCATGTAAGGTGTATAGATCAACTATTATTTACTCATTTTTTCCCATGATACCTAACGGGTATCTTGTGAGTACCCACCAGGTATCATGAGAAAAAACAATACAAGGCATTCTGGAAAACAGAATGCTTGCAGGTGTAGGCCAGTGTTGGGCGGGTGTAGAATTTCAGTCCAGAACCGGGGTTGGGTATCATCCGGTTCTCTCACTCAGAACCGGATGGGTGCCATCAGGAGGGATACCCAAGATGATACTCATCTTTCAGGAGATCAATTTGGTGACAACTGGTTCCTTTAGAGTCGGGTTATTAAAAAATTTGAATGTTCATACCTGGGAGGTTATATTGATAACCTGGGGTCCAGTTCTTAGTTAAGTTTAGGGTAGCCGTTTAGATTAGGGCTTAGGATGTTAAGTGGGTTTAGGGCAGCAGCAGTTGAAGATTAAGCAGTGGATTAAGGTTTCAGCCAATTGTTTAGGTTTAGGGTTTATCATATATTATAAGAAGGCAGCTTCCATAGGTGATGCCAAGGTATGTTTTTTTGTTAAGTGTGTTGTGTTTTTAGCTTTGTGTTTTTGTTGTAGTTGCAGGCAGGGAAGCCTCAATCTCTTGAGCTCTTCTTTTCGGTGTTCATGGCACTTTTTGTCATGCTCTTGTTTAGGCATTTTTTTTGTTGTGTTCTTTTTGTCAACGTTCCTACCGTTCCTCACCATGCTCTTGTTATCGGCGCTCCTTATCACATGCTCTTATTTTGGGCACTCCTTGCCATGCCCTTGTTTTGGGCGTTTTTTGTTGTGTTTTTGTTCTAGGCGTTCATCGTTGTGCTTTTGTTATGGGCACTCCTTGTCATGCTCTTGTTTTGGGGCTACTTACCATGCTCTTATTCTAAGCATTCTTCATCATGCTCTTGTTCTAGGGCTTCTTGCTGTGCTTTATTTTGGAGATGCTACCACTTGCACTAGGTGGAACTGTTGTTCAACATTTCAAGGTAAATTGGTTTTTTTTTCCAACTTGATCGACAATTTATTTTATTTTTTGTTTTGTGTGCTTTTTGTTTTGATGTCATTTTTTTGTGGTTGTGTTGTGGTTTTGCAAGACCTTTCATTACCAACCAACTAGTTGCACAAATTGTTCTTCAAATAATTTTTTTAATATAAATATATTTGTTTGGTTTCCTTTGTTTAGGTTCTTTAACACACCTTGAAGTAAATTGGAATGGAGTCAAATGTTGTTGTTGATGTTGATATGCTTGTAAATGAAAGTAAATTTTTTATTGAAAAAGAAATGAAAAAAAGTTCAAAAATCAATAACAAGTTCAAATTCTCACTTTGGAAATGAGGATAATATGGGAATAGTCCTTAAGAAATTGCATGATCAAAAAAGCTAAATGGAAGCCATGTGGAAGAAATTCTTTAACTTGGGTTTTATTATGTTAATGATCAATTAGAAGTTGATGTGTCAATCCCACAAGTTATGCATTGTATTTTCTATTGTGAAACAACAATAAATCTTGCAATATTTGGGTAGAAAACTAAGGTAAAGAAAGGGTTAATTTCTTATTTCAAAAATAATGGGATAACTACATTAAAAACACATGTAAATGCAAACCATTCTATAATTGCAAGAAGATTTGAAGGAGTAAACATCATTAAAAACCTTATGTAAAGACAACCTGCAAAAATAAAGGTCTACAATTAGTGGGAGTGAAATCTTTAAATTCTCTATGGCCATAGATTCTTACAAAAAAGGTAATATGCATCAAAATTGTTTTCTTTGAAGAATTTGGATATTCTTATTGTGAAAAATCATTTACCATTTAATTTTTTGAAAACATGTGGTTGATATGTTTAGAATTCCAATTATGCCCTCATGTAGTCTTCCCTTCCAAAAAAAGCTTTTAGTCAAGATGTGTTATAGGACCTAGTGGAGAAAACTAGACCAACATATGTTTTATTGGTTTTAGCAAAATGCATGTATGCAACAATAAGCTTTGATTTATGGAGTCCAAAGGGGCACATGATGTTTTTGCATTAGTAGTTAATTTTTCAAGACAAGATTGGATGCTCAAACATATAACAATTGGGTTTTTTGAGGCATTTGAAACTTTAAGATAGGCATTGGCAAAAAACAACTTAAAGAACTTTTGGAACAATATGGTTGGATGAAAAAAATGATTTCTTATGTTAAAGATGAAGGGGCCAATTTAAATGTCTTAACAATTGTTTTGAAAATCAATTGTTAATTGTGAAGCATTGGATGTGATTGAAAGTTTGTCGGGCACATGTTTTGGATGCATTTTCTAAAGCTTGTCAACATTCAACTTTTGATGAAAAAATGTGCAAGGGCTTTACATATGTTTCCATAAAATATATTCTAACATATTGCAAAAATATATTACCTAGCCTAATAAAAAATCAAGGAAAGATAGATAACAATGGATGAAAAATTGCATTATTGTAGGCCTTAAGCCCAAAAAATTGAATATACCCATTAAATACAATAAAAAAAAACTTATTTTTGTGAGAAAAAACTTACACCTGCTCGCACTGGTGCTTCCCCCTAAGGCAGAACGCTCCCCTACCGATGTATTTTGGCATCCCATAGCTTTGACAGACCGCTTAGTCCGGTTCATCTTCGGCGCAAGAGCGCTTGACCAAATGATACAAGAGTTGATTGCAAAGCCCCTTCTAGTTTGGTAGAATTGATAGATTCTAAAATAATTTTAAAAAAGAAATTAAATGAATTTGAAAACTCATTCAATTTGAGTGAGAAGAATTAAATGAGGATTGACTCCAAGTTTTTGTTTAATGAATTTTGCTAGTTATTCCTTTGGCCATTTATTTTTTTAACAATTTTCAAATTATAAACATATGGAGTTTTAATCTTAAATTAATGGGAAAGAACATATACAATATAACCAACTAATATAAATTGAAAGATAACCGTTTGTGAGAAAATTGGATTAACAAGAGAAAAAAAGAAAAATAATTGGGTCATATATTAAAATTGGGAAAAGGAAAAAAAGGAACTAGCTTGGTTTTTTTTTAAAAAATCCTAAAACCAGAAGGGGTGGTTATTAAAGCCATTTCTGAATAAAGGGTTTACCCTATTGAGGCTTTACCCTATTGAAGAAACCTTTTATAGGGTAAAGCCTCAAGGTGAGCATGAGGTCAAGGTTATCAAGGACCTAAATATATTTGCACAAGGGACATGTAAGAGGAGGACCTAAACATAGTTATCTTCATGAGGTGTAAGAGGGGCATGGATATGAAGTCCACTCCATTAGATTGGGGGTCGTTTTAAGTTTACTTGTAGGCATAAGATCACTCCCATTTTTAAGGAATAGGTAATGTCACTCCCCCTTACCAAGAGGGATATTCATGGATAAAAATAGATCCCCAAATAAACTAAGAAATTTCTTGGGTGCATTATGTTAGAACATTTAAATATGATCAATACATAGTAGTTACAAATTCTTGAATCTAGTTACTTATTTTTAATTTCCTTCTATGATATATGACAAAATTTTTAAATAAAAATCTTTTTTTGGAGAAATAATTGGGATATAAATAAGATTGGCATTACATTTTAGAGGACAAAACCGATAGATCCAACATTTTATCAATTTTACTAGGCATTATTCATGTGCATCATGCATGGGGGAGGACAAGGAAATAATCCCGTCCTATTGCAATCCCATAAGTGGCATGTCCTCCTTCATAAGTCTTGCTTGTTAACAAAAATGATTTTGTTATTCTATGTGTACATGTATGTACCCCATTGACCAATGATAATTGCATGTAAATACAAATATGCACATGGGGATTACAATAGTGGTTTATTATTCTATCATGTTTTGCATTAAATCTCCTTGGTATGTAAGGGAAGCCACTTGTAATATGTGAACCAAAAAAAGATCAAATTTCAAAAGTTCAAATTTCATGAATATGGTAATTTATTATGACCACCAAAATGCAAGGGGATCAATGTGCTCCATAATCTATCATTTAGGGAAGGGTTTGCATTTTACCACATGTAACGGACATGTTGCATCTAAGTTGGTCCTATGTGTGTGGTGGTAAAAATGTATATATTCACCATAACATAGATCATAGAGAGTGTGTAAAGACCTTAGAATTATGTAAGTTTAAACATGTTTCATATCATAACTCATGTAATTTAGAGCATTATTCATGGACGAATTAAATTCATTGTCATTTGTTTCACCTTTCATAGTTAAAAGTATCCATCACCATACATTTTCATTTGTAGTATAATGAATCCATATGCGTTTCCATTTCCTCCCTAATGGATATGTAAAAAATTGCTTTGAAATTTTCTATAGACACGAAGCTTTATGCTTCATGGTTTAACATAATGCAACCCACTATTTTTTATTGGGCTTGCCAAGGCAAGGACATTGTGTTTAGATTCATTATAAAGTATAATAGCTTAAGGGATTTTGCCCCCTAGGTAATAAGTTTATTTTTATATGAGGATTTTTGTAAGGTGATATTTTGGCTTGTGCTGAAATTTGAGATTAGTTATAGAGTTATAATATCTTGAAGGATTTTGGTTTCTTTTAGAAGATTTTTTGAAGATTTTATTTTCACATGGTGAAATATTTGAGTTTTCATAATTCTTCTTTTGCCTTAAAATACTTTTTAATGCAAATGGCAAGGCCATAGTGTGACACACCCCTTGTTTGATCATATTGTCATTAGCATGAGAATTATCATAGGCATGCATGAGGGGGGTATCACAGCTCACAATTAAATACATGCTTTTGAATTCAAGCAATTGGCATATGATATTTCTTACAACAAATCTATGTTCATACACCAATTGAAACATTACATGGTGACCATCCTTTTCCCATGCCACAATAGATTTAATGATTTCACAAGTTATTAAATGTGATAAAAAAAATGTTTAAAACAATTTTTAAGACAACATTTCATGCATGATTATTAAGTATGGTTATATGGATAACTTGCTTCATGTAAGTTACTCTTGGAACATTTGATTGTGAGGGAAGCAAGCTTGAATAGAACATTTTGATAATGCCAGTAGTGGTTCTTGGAAAGGGGACATGGAGTATATGTAAGAAATTGGGACAAGATTAAGGAGGTATGTAACATGATGAGTGGTGATAAAACTTGATTTCACAGATGTTGTACTCAAAGAGATATGGGTTCAATAAAAAAAATAGTGTTGGGTGTGGATCCTTGGACGGGGCAACATCAATAGGCTTAGGTAATTTATATAAAACCCACCCATGCCAGGATTCAATGGGCAATAGCCACATGCTGAAGAGGATTTGTAACCAAAAAGAAGGGTGAATAAAAAGATTTTTTTGTGCACAAGAAACTCATGATAGAAACACAAACCTTGGGCATTCTAAAATTCCATCAATTCCAACAATTTACATTATCGAAACTACAAACCCAATGCTACCAAAATTTCCATTGGTGTTACTGATATGTTAGAACAAGATTCAATGTTCTATGTGTGAATTGCCAACTGGCACATACATGGTGATCTCTCACTTAACTTGTTGTGGTGGCAATGAATAGTTTGTTACCATGTACAAAACCATACATTATAACTCTAAAATCTATTGAAATACAGCTTGAGTTCAGAACCCTCAATGTTCAATCAATCCATGTGAATTGCTAACCCTTCTTTTACAAATGCAAAGGAACACTAAGTTTTTTATTTACTAAACCTTAATCTCATAAACATTTTGATCTCCATGTCCGAACCAAAGTATGAATTATGTCTACCAGGTTGACTTATAACCACTCAAGAAAAACAATTTTTTTTTTGTGCAGAAATTGGTTATGGATAGATTTCTATTAATTTCCCAATTATGTCTTCATTTCTCTCATTATACCCAACCTAAGGACACCCCACTGAGGCTTTTGGTATTCACTCAGATACCTACCCTACTACATGAATTAAAGAGAGATTCAACAAAGGTCCCCATTCAAAATGCATACTTATCCCTCTACATGCCCTTTTTTCTACAATTCGAACTTCCTTCTTTTCGTCATCAATCCTCAACATCAACCCCTTATAGAACTTATCTTAACAAGGACATATTGCTTGCCTTAGTGTAATCACTAACGCAGCAAAAATCAATAACTACTAATCACCACAAGTCAAACCTACCATCTCTTGAAACTGATGATGAAAGAAGAAAAACTTGCCTGCATTGCTTTCGAATTTTCCTTTTTATTTTGCCTTCCATTGTCCTGTTCTCCAAACCTCCATTCAATGCCGCAACTTCTTTAACCATCTATAGTTCGATGTTGATATATTTTACATAACACATAAACAAACAAGACTTCCTACCCATGTTCACAAGTTTTCTTGAAATAGTAATTATTACAGTTAACAAATAGTGATGGAATAATTTCTACCATTAACATGTAGAAAGTTGATGATCACTGAAAACAAAAACCAAAACCCTACAAACTTGCCATGTTCACATGAGAACATTATCCGAGTGCCTTCTTGTTTGGTCACAAATTGACAATTGTTATGTAAGCAACTATCTTCTGTTTTTCCATTAGCCAAAGTGAACCATCGTCCACCAATGCACCAATTGGCCGTTCTATCCACAAGATGGGTTGCATTTCTTCATCCAACCTTTAATCAATTAACTTTTTTCAATATTTGACATTTGAGTTTCTTTCCAGGCCATTTTTTTCTCGACCCTAACCTCCACACTACCTTCTCATCTAATTACCATATTGACCTAGTTCCGTACTAACCTACATTTTGGACCTACCAACCAACTAACAACCAACCCCCCCCCCTCCCCTCCTACCTACCTACCCTCTATTATTTCATTGGTTAAACTTTTATCTTTTAGGCAAAAGCCTTTATTTCTTTTTGGCTAAACCTTTGCTTCTTGGCAAAATTTACATCTCTTTATAGTTAAACTTTATCTCTTGGTAAAACTTTTTAAATTTTTGGTTAAAATTTTATCTTTTCACTACCTCTTGACAAATATTTTATCTATCCCTAACAAAACTTTTATCTTTTCTTGGTTAAACTATTTTTTTCAACAAAAAAAAATTCCAAAATAAACAATAGCTCTTAACAAAACCTCTTTATTTTTTAGCTAAACATTTATTTTTCAACAAAACCCTTTACTTATTGATTAAATTTTTACCTCTTGCCAAAACCAATAACTTTATTAGCTAAATTTTTACCTTTCACTAAAACTTATTTACTTATTGACTAAATCATACTTCTTAGCAAAATGTTTGCCTTTTCTTAGCTAAACCCCTAACTTTCAACAAAACTAATATCTTTACTTGGTTAAACTTCCACCTTTCGGCAAAACCTTTTTACTTTTTGGCTAAACCTTTACCTTTTGACAAAACCTCTTCACTTGTTGGTTAAACCACTACCTTTGGCAAAACCATTACATTTCCCTAGTTGAACCCCTATATCTTGGCAAAATTAATAATTTTTTATGTTTAAACTTCCACCTCTCATTAAAATCCCTTTACTTATTGGTTGAACCTTCACCTCTTAACAAAACCAATATATTTCCTTGGCTAAGTTATTTATCTTAACAAAACTAATATCTATTTTTGGTTAAACTTTCACCTCTCAACAAAACCTTTTTATTTCTTAGCTAAACGTCCACCTTTTGGCAAACCAATATTTTTTTGGCTAAACTTCTAACTTTGAGCAATAAAACCTTATATATTTTTTGGTTAAATCATTACCTTTTTGGTATTGCCCACACATAAAAAAATCCTAAACATATTGTGAAAGGTGATGATTATTATCAGTGATGGTATTGTAAAAATCAATGCATTCGAGGTTGAATAAAACTTCAAAATACTTTTGAAACAATTTGGTTATACAATTTTTAAATAAATAAATATCATTAACCCACCTTAAATGACCTTTATCTACCATCAATGAATTGTACAAATTACCCAATATTTAATACTTGCATTTAAAACCATTATGAATTGGAAAACCAAGTAGTTATTGCAAGTTGTAATAATTACCCAATATGCATTGCTTGCATCATGTGTCATGCAAAACTAACATTTCTTGGTCCAAGCTTATTTTAAATGGACCTTTGAACCCAAAATGCAATACGTGCATTGATAATATGCCAAAGCCACATGTCAAACATGACACATGTAATATTGCATATTAACAAATTTTGAATTGAGGAAACATGTAACTATGCAAATATTACACAATCAATTAATACAATAGTGGACATTTCAAGACCCACATGCATGTATTGCATAATCAACCAAAAAAACCAATGAAAATTTTGGGAGTATGATGTGGGTATTGAAGAGTGGCAATATCGCAAAATTTAGCTTAACAACTATGGATGCAAATATTGCATTGTTGGCCCAAAAAAACAATGAAAATTTTGGGAAGTTGATGCGGGTATTATGGGGTGGAAACATTATAAAATGCAATATGAAATACCAATATGCAATTATTACATGTTCAAATTAACATTATGTTTATTGTTAATATTTCATATTCTTTGTTTAATTAACACGACAATTTTTTAATTTGTACATAGGCAATATTTACATGAATTAATGCAAACTTTGAAGTAAACTTGAAATGCAAAAATTCAATAGGATCTTTTGGAAACCATTCACATGTCATTGGTTGCCAAAATATCAAATGGCATAAACTAACCTTTAGTTTTTATGTACACAAACTACATGCAAAATTCCAAACCATAAGAATTATGTCCCAGAAAATGAAAATCAACAAGTCCATGTTAATATAAAAGGAGACGTAACAACATGTTATTCCCTCTCCACCAAAAATCCCTTTCTATCACTAGGCTTTTCCTTTATAATGTCACGAACTTAGCAATAAGTTGCAACTACTTCAGTCACTTTTGTAACATGGTGATATGTGTACAATTTTTTATGTTAAATGTGAAAATGAATTATGTTGACCACAAATTCATCCTTGGTGGTTATGCACAATCTAATTCAAAAATACAAATGTGCATTAGTAAATAAAGGTTTCAAGGTTTTTGTTAGAAATTTTTAAATAAAAAATAACAAAAAATTATATATATATATAAAGAGAGATAGATAACAAAAAAGAACACACAAATTGAAAGATTTTTCTTAAAAAACAAAAATAAAAGACATAATAAAAAGAAAAAAATGTATAAATAATTTTTTTTTTAAAAAAAACCCAAAAGAACTAAACCAAACTAAAACAAAAAACAAAAAAAATCACTTGAAAAGTTTTCAAAGTTTGTTACATTCTTGTTGTTCCAAACCAAGCTTCACATTGCATTGTGATCTTATTTTAAACCAAAGTTCCCAACCCCCTACAACAAGCTACAATTTTTTTCCAAATCCTTTTCTTACTCCAAACTAATGTTCCAAACATAAACACACTCTTCAAACCCCTTTCTTGTTCCAAACTAATAATCCCAACATAGATGAAAGAGAATAAAAAATAGCAAGGAAAAAAGACAAAAAAAGACCAAAAAAAAATACAAAAAAAAACAACAAGAAAATAAAAAAGGCAAAAAGAAGAGAGAGGAGGAAAAAAAAAAAGAAGAAAAAGAGGAAGAAGGGCAAGGGGAAAGAGAAGAAAAAACAATAATGAAAAAATAGAGGAAGAGGAATAAGAAGAAAGAGAAGAAAAAATAACAAAAAAATAGTGAGAAAAAAAAGCAAGGAAAAGAAAAACAAAAAGAAAGAAAAAAAGAGGAGCAAGGAGAAAAAGAAAAAAACCAACCATTACTAAGAAATAACAAGGGGGGGCAGGGCTAGAAAAATATGTTTTTGAAGGCAAAGAATTAAAAAAGGTAATGAGGAAGTTTTTGAAAAAAATAGAGCTTCATCCAACTAACAAAACCCACAAGGGGTTCTATTGGATTAGTGCATTGGTTGGTGTTAAGTCATTCAAGCCCTCTCCACCCACATATGTAATAATAGAATGTGGTAGGTAAAATCTGAAGCTTGGGGATTTACTTTGATAAAAGGCCACACAAGCTAAAATGCCTATAACTTTATCATGCACAAAGACTCATTAGATTTTATTTTTTCTTCCCATGATACCTGGCATAGATAGCCAAAATTATGCATGGTGGTAATGTGCCTTTGCAATATACTAAGGAAAATCCAACAAGGTTATGGGAATATTTTGAGGTTTTTGAAATTGATACAAGACAGAAGAATGGAAGAGAAAAACTACCATGGTCAAGGGATGTTTGCACACTTTGGTTTCCATTCCTTCAAGATCAAGGTCACTTTTTTAAACTACTTCTTGCTTAGTAATAGATTTGTCCACACCATTTCTACTAGATTTTTGAAGAACTAAGTTATTTGTCACCATGTTTTGTTGTCCTACTCAAGCACTTTTTCTTAAATGAATGACCCAACTAGGTGGACCATGGGATGGGCAATTGTGCTAGCTCAAGTTTTTGTGCAATCAATTTCATTTGTGTTGTGAATCAATGGTGAATAAAGCACTTGAAATGTGAACAAATGGTAGGGAAAATCGGCCACAATTAACCAACACCCACCAGTGCACCATGAAGGATGAATGGTAAGTGGTTAGAAAACTTTTTTTTGTTTGGGTTCTAGTTCCTTAGCTAACCATGTTGGTTAGCTCAATTTCTTTTTTTACCTACCTACGAACAACCCATAAGCAAGTTGTTAATAGGTAGGTAGTAAAAACAACCCTTAGCTATGTATAAACCATCTACTTACCTAGAAGTTGCTTATTTTTCTACCTATATGCCTATTTATGATATTTATTTGATTTACAAAATTAGATACCAAGATGAAACCAAATGTTTATTCAGTTCAAGTTCATCCACAATTAAATAATAATGAACATCTAATGGATGGTGTGCCAGTGGGTGTTGGTTCACTATGGTTAAGAACATGACATGATATGTTATTTTTAATTATAAGATATAGGGGTTTGTGGGCTTATGTTTAGGGTTTAGGGTTAAGATTTTTTAGGGATTTATTTATAAAATTTGATTTGATTTATTAGGGTTTGGATTAATGTTCAAATTTTAAAGTTTAAGGTTTAAGGTTTGGATGTTTTGGTTTTAGATTTATGCTTTGAGCTTATAAAGGTTTGTGTCGAGGTTTAGGGTTAGTGCTTAGTATCATAGGTGAAAGTTTAAGATGTAAGCAAGGATTTTCATGAAAGTCATATAAATAAAGTTCTTCTCACATTTTTAGTCTTTCTATTTTGACTCATGGCAAGTTATGTCTTCCTCAAATGATAATGATAGCAATGTTTCTTGTTCTAATAGTGATAGTTTTACTTGAACCTCAAATGACAAATAATTCTTGGAAGATATGGATGAAGATGATATTGTAATCTTCCAAATGATGACAATGATAACTTCAAACTCTAATGACTTTTTCCTTTCACATGAGATGGAGGACAGGGTGGGTCAATCCATGAACCCCAAGTTGGTGTTTGAGATGTTTTAATTATGATGTGAACCAACTTAACCATATTCGAAAATTTTGACCAACTTTACAATGGAAGAGTTTGATGAATTGGCATTTTTGGTGGTGCCTACAATCATCACCCATGCACGATCTACATGTGAGTTTTTTATTCCATTTTTTGGTTAGGAATACGTAGGGTTTTTTTTAGGGTTAAGGTTTAAGATCTGGTTTCCAATTGTAATTTTGTATGACCTATAAGATTTAGTGTTTAGGGTTACTCCATTTTACAATAAGCTAGGTCGTAGCATGAATAAATTGGGTCACATGTTTCTTACTAATGTTATATGTGCCAAAATGCATGTTGTAGGATGTAGCCATGATGCTTAGGTGGAGTAACTCCACCAATTGTCTTGGAATTTTTTCTTTTTAGTGCAACCTTGGTTTTGGTTACACCATTGAATGTTGTGTTTCATGGATCTCCATCTCCACTTTTGTTGAACTTGGCCATCCTTACACTAAAGCAAAAGAAAAATAACTTTCACACTTAAACCTATGGTTTTAGATTTTAAGTCTCCACCCATTTAATTTTCAATTTCCAGCAATTGAATTTCCAATGATTGAAAATTTAGTAACATGGAATTTGTTAGAACTATAAGTTTGTTTAGACACCATGGATAGAAATCTAACAAGGTAAATGTTCTAGTTTTTAAAAAACAACAAAATGTTTTTGTGTACCATAAGAGTAACCCACGCTTTAGGTCTTGAATAAAGAATAACAAAACAAATGTTGTCATGGTAATCACTCAATTTCAAAAAAAATGCAAACAAAACAATGTCGTTGGTTACTAGCTAGTCACATAAAAAACATGAGTTGAACAGAAGTCTAGGTCGATTCACAAGATCACATAGAACAACAAACAACCAAAAAATAAATCAAGAACAACAACAAGAAACATTAATAATAAGATTGAATCAACTTTGTGTAAAAGCAACAACAACAAGCAATCAATCTAAATTGTAGTGATCATTGCTAGCTTGGGCTCAAAACATTAGCTAAGTAACCATCGTGCAAAAATTTGCAAACGCATGGTACTACAATTGGGTGTCAACAAAAACTTAGAAAAATTTGATACACATGTGCAAGTTTGGCAAAATCCATTTGTAGCTTTGCAACCCAATTTTTATTTCCACTTGTGAAATTTGGTGTGAGAGAAAAATTGATTACAACAACACGTGGCTTTCAAATGTGGAAAAATTAGGCCTAAACGCATTTATTGAAAGATATCATGTTGCTTCCAAATCATCAAAAGTAGACTTAAATTGGTTAGAGACACCATTTGATAAAAAAACGAGTAGTTGGGTGTTAGTGCAATCGGATTTATGGATTTATCATGAATAACACCTCCATGATATCATGTGGCAATTGTTGCAAGAAATCTACTAGTAGCTTGTTATAGATCTCACTATAAACAGAAATAAGTAGTTTACATTATTAGAATTCCTTTTTTTTTAAACTAGAAATTTTGGTCAAAAAGACCCATTTTGGACAAGTCGTTTTGAACCTATCCATTGTGACTAGGCCATGTACTTTTTGACCAAGCTTAAATTGCCATTTTTGATTAATCATTTCAATTGGTACTTTTGATTAGTCATTTTGATTAATGCTTTTGATTACTCAATATAACATTCAAAGATTTTTTGATTGGTCAAACACCATTTTGACTAGGCAAATGCCACGTGGCATTTAAACAATGGTCACCTAAGTTAAGCCACATGGCATCTAAACATTGACCATCTAGGCTATGCCACATGACATTTAAACATTAACCATCTAAGTTATGGCACGTGGCATTTAAACATTGGCCATTAGGTTATGCCACAACCTAAATAACCTAGGTTAGACTTAAAATTAGATACCTATTCCTAAGGTCCCTATGTTTAAGAATGTACAACCTAAACTTTTAGGCCTAGGTCTAGGAACCTTTAACTAATAACTAGGCATAAAAGCCTAAAATAATCTAAGGCAACCTAAGCTATGACCTTTATTAGGCTTAAATGTACACCACCTAAATTAAGTTTACACTTAAATGACCTAGGTAGAAATTTTTTTTTTCATTTTGAATTTGGCCTTTAAAGTTGAGCCTTTTCAATTGGCTCATCCCAAGTGGTTTTCCTTTTTAAAATATTTCTTATGTCTTGGATGCTCATGGTGCATCTATTTATATTGCTCATCATTTGGAAAGGATAACAAACAATATGGGACAAATTTTTGGGAAGGTGAAACATTTTCATGTCCACACAACATTATTCCTAAATAACTATGTAAAATTCATAAATTAAGTAAATAAATAAATAAAAATGTAAGTAAATATGCATGTTAATTAAATTCAAATAAAAATTAGTAGTAGTTAATGTTTAGTTATTTATTTATAATTAATAATTACAACCACATTATACATCCTTGAATTTTATAAAATATCAAAATAGTTAGAATGTACTATATTGTTGATTAATAATTACCACCAAATTATAACTAATCCTTACAAATTTGACCTAATTCATTATATATTATCAAAAATGTATTTGTAATAATTAATAATTAATAATTTAATTACACATTCATTAATGTATTATAGATAAATAACTAGTTAACCAACTGGTAATTTATCATAAATATATAAATGGCCTACCTTATATAACTAGGTTACCTATAGGCTAACCTATTTTATGACTAGACTAAAAATGATTGAACTAACCATGAGTAAAATAAATATGGCCAAACTAACTAAAAAATAAAAAATTTATGGTTAAACCAACCGTGCTTAAACAAGAAATGCCTAAATTAACTGTGAATAAAGTTAATATGGCTATAACCAATGAAAAAATATTTTATGGCTAACCAATTATGCATAAATTAATTATGGATAAAATAAAGATGAATGAAATAATTATGGCTAAAATAAAAATGGTTAAAATATTTATAGCAAAATTAACCATGGCTAAATTAGAAATGGTTAAACTAACCATGAATAAAAAAATTTGGTTAAACTAACTACTAATAAAGTTAATATGGTTCAACTAACTAATGAATATATATATTATATGGCAAAATTAAACATGGCTAAATTAGAAATGGTTAAACTAATCATGAATAAATAAACTTGGTTAAATTAACCGCTAATAAAATTAATATGGTTAATCTAACTAATGTATAAATATTTTATGGCAAAACCAATTATGCAATAATTAATTATGGCTAAAATAAATGTGATTGAAATAAATTATGACTAAATTAACCATGATTAAATTAGAAATGGTTAAATTAACCATGAATAAATAAATTTAATATGGCTAAATTAGCTAATGAATAAATATTTTATGGAAAAAAAACTATGAAAAAATATATATGGCTAAAATCAAAATGGTTTAAATATTTATGAAAAAATAAACATGGTTAAACTAGAAATGGTTAAACTAACCATGAGTAAATAAATTTGGCTAAATTAACCATTAATAAAATTAATATTTCTAAAATAAATAATGAATAAATATTTGATGGCAAAACCAATTATGTAATAAATTAATTATGACTAAAATAAACATGAATGAAATAATTATGGATTAAATCAAAATTAAAATATTTATGGAAAAATTGAACATGATTAAATTAAACATGGCTAAATTAGAAATGGTTAACCTAACCACGACTAAATGGATTTGGCTAAACTAACCACTAATAAAATTAATATGGCTAAATTAATTATTGAATAAATATTTTACGACAAAATGAATTATACAAAAATTAATTATGGCTAAAATCGAAATGATTAAAATAACTATGGAAAAACCAACCATGGTTAAATTATTAACCATAAATAAAATGAATTTGGCTAAAATAAAAGTGTTTAAAATATTTATGGCAAAACCAAGCATGGCTATATTAACAATAATTTTAAAATGAATTATGGGTTTATTATTATGGTTAAATTTATTAGGATAAACTAACAATATGTTAAAAATAAATATAAAAAATTTAGTTATGCTTATATTAATGATGGTTAAATTCATTATGGGGAAATCAACAATTGTTAAATTGACCATGGTTAAATTATTTATAATTGTTAAATTACTTATGGCTAAATTAGCCAAAATTAATTTTAATATAGTCAATTTAACCATAGTTAGATTATATATATTGTGTAATCATAATTAATTTGGTTATGATTCATTTAGTTATGATTAGTTAACTTTTACATTTTTCAATTTGTTTTTAATTGGTCAAACATAGTCAAAATGTAAAATGTAATCTCAAGATAGTCACTAGTTAAAAAATTTGTAATTGGCCCTTTTAATTAGGCCATTGGTCATTTTGACTAAACCTACTTAGTTTGCCTTATTGATTGAATATAATAGTTTTTTTTATTGACTAAGGCACTTGCCAATTTGACTAGATTGGGTGGTCTTATTGATTAGGCCACTAACCAATTTGACTAATTGTCAAATTGGTCACTCTAGTCAAATTGATTAGTAAAAAAATACCCAATGTCATTCAAGCCTTTGGCTTCTAGTAAAAAATACGTGTCCTTTAATAAAAAAAGATCTTTCTAGTCAACTTAGTCAATTTGAAAAAATAAGAATTATAATAATGTTATTTTTTCTACATCATTTTTTTTCCATCAAAATTTGTTTAGATTGTATGTAAAAAATCAAATAGTTGTAATGTCATGGGCATGAAAACAACCAAGACTACATGATTTAACCAAAATGAGAACAAGGGTAGGCTTAGTTCCAAATCCAGATCATGAAATAAGAAAAGCAAAAAAAAAACACAATAAGTGCAAACAAGAATCCAACAAGATTTTATTGCAAAGGAAAAACATGAAAACATTATGACAAAAAAAATACTCAAAATTGGTGTTGAATAAATTAAAGGTAATGAAAAATATACCTCTATTTATACCCATTGGGCACTTAGTTTTAAAAAGTTTGAACTTCTAATTTGCATGTGGCCCATATTCACCCATGTGTGCCCATGTGTGAACTATGAATGAACTAAAACTCAATTGAAAGTGAACTAAAACTCAACTAAGAATGAATTTAAAATTAGTTAAAAGTGAATTGAAAATTAACTAAAAGTGAACTAAAAATCAAATGGAATGAATTAAAAGTGAATTAAAGGTTAACTAGAAGTGAATTGAAAATGAATTATGAGTTAACTAAAAGTGAACTGAAAATCAACTAGAAGTGAATTAGAACTTAATTAAAAATTAATTAAAAGTCAATTAGAAATGAACTAAAGTTTAATTGGAAAAGTAGGTGCAAATTATAATGGTTAACGTTTTGCATCCTTATGGACTTTTTGTAGAATGTATTCTATTCAAATGCCACAAATGCATTATAAAATCATCAATTTGACAAAAATATTTATGGATTAAGATTGCCAATTTGGATAAAAATATTCAATAAAAAGTGAAATTCAATAAACATACACCAATTACATAGTAATGAACTTTTAAAATGAACATATGGACTATAATATAGGTTTTGCATTATCACTCAAAAGCATTTTTTGTTATGATTACATTTCAATATTGTTTATTCAGATTGAATATATGATACATGATGGAAAAACAAATATGAATTGAAAAATAAATAAAATTTAACCAACAAATAACTATGGACTTTTGAATGATTAGATTTGGTTTTTATTGTCAAAAGTTTCAATCTTGGTCATTTTTTGTTGGATTTAATTTTTTCCCCCTAACATGTATAATAAAAGTTTTTCTAAATGGGCAACCTTTCATATTGACTTTATTAATAGATTAATCACCACATAGGGCCTACTCAACATTGGGTTTTAATATTCTTTCATTCGTGTTAATTTTTCCATTTATATGGACTTTTGGGACTAGGATTCTTGATGTTTTTGAACCATTGTAATTTGCATCTACTTAGAAGTTAATTAAGAATGAATTGAAATTAAACTAAAAATTAAGTACTAGTTCATTACAAGTCATGGATGAACATTCAAATGAATGAACCCCATGGCATTGGCACCCATAACATGTAGTTATTGCTTATGTTGTTGCAATTTATTTGTGTAATAGTAGTAATAATAGGAAAAACAATGATTTATTGGTATGTATGCACAAGCAACTCACTATATTTAGGGGACCCAATCTAACCAACAACCCTTAATCCAATTTCCCACCTTTCCTTACAATTATGCACCCCAAAATAAGTTGAAAACAACCATGACTTAAATTCTTATGACAATTATTAGCAAAGTGCCAAGAGACCAATGTCTCTACAAAAGATGAACAAACCTTGAAAAATGTATGCTTTGACAAATATAAATATGTTTTTGTCAGCAACAAAAGTACCCCATGTTTTAAACAAATATACAATAGAACAGAATATGTCATTGAAACCACTAGAATCAATTCAAAAGAAGTTGCAAGTGGGATGGAATAGACAACAAGCAACTTGAGCTATTGGCTTATTTTTATAGTCAAAGTAGATTACAATTAGGCCATTGAGGTCAATGGAACCACAAAAACTATGCTAAAACCCCAAACCAATAAAACACCAAAATGTAACTCTATCCTAGTAAGTAATGTTTGCCATGGTACAATATTTTAAGCATTCCAATTCAAACACCATGTGGTTCTTGAGATAAGATTTCATATTTCCTAACTTTGTGATTGATTGGTGGTAAGAAACATTGTTAAATCTCACAATTTTGAGTGTTTTCCATGCCAAGGAATTGTTGACAAATGACTACCAACATTTACTCATTCAACAAAGATGCCATAACATTGATGGATCCATCAGCAATCAAATGAGGATATGTGTAATAATAAAGGCATCGGTGAAAAGAGGGAGTAGACCACCAAGGTTTTTAAAAGCAAAATTAAGGTTATAGGATTTGGTGTTTAAGGTACCTGGTGTTTCAACTTTGGGTTCTATTACACATCTTTGGACATGTATGGGTTTTAGGCTAGCTAGCACTTGACAAATCCTATGTGGTTGAAGATCAAATTGGATTTGAGATTTTGTAAGCCAAACAACATCTAAGGTTTGGAGGATCTCACAAAGATGCTGACAAAAAACAACAAATGACCACAAGGAAAAAGGAAAGGTTTTGCTAAGGAGTCATGTCTAGGTTGAAATAATCATAAAAAACCTCTTCATCTTTTGTTGTTTGTGTTATTAGGACCATAATGGAACTAAGTACGTAACCTGAAAAAAAAACAAGAAGTTGTTGGTGGTGACTTTGCTACCTCCTCTAGAGAGTCGACAATGACAAGGTGCGCATTCCACTTAGGTTGGCCACCTTGTATTTTTCCAATCTTCTCCCTCCTTTTTGGCTTCTCCCATGCTCCTTTTCCTACAAGCTTTTACACACCCCTTATCCTCTCCTCCTGTTGCAGGTTTCCTCGCACTCCTCCTTTTATAATCTGCCTCTCAAGATGCCCCAAAAAAATTACAAGACACAAGCATTGAAAACAAACAATGGGGAGGAGTTTGTAGAAAAACAAAGGCAACTCCTCTCACAAGCTTCCTCACACTCCTCCTCTTGCAAGCCTCATCTAAAGATGCCTCGAAATAAGTACAAGACACGCAAGCACTAAAAAAAAAACAATGGCAAAATTTGCAAAAAAAAGAAAAAAAAGTGGAGTGAATAAGAGCTAGCAAGTGAGAAAAGCTCATAGGGTTTCAATGAGCAAGTTTTAGTGACGAGCTAAATTTGTCGGGCAGGGACAACTTGACATGAAACTGGGTTCATGCCAAGTCTTGGTGCAAAAACCAGTTTCCTACCCGCTTGAAAACCCTTTGTTGGAATCTCATGCATTACGTCCTGTAAATGGGGCAAACATGAGGTTCCAATGCCATGTTATCCTGACTTTACAGATTACTCTAATGTATTAACATATATTTACATTGCTCCACTTAATGAGTAAACAAAGGAAAATAGTAGCTATCATTTTGTACTAAGCTACAGAACTTGTATTTTGCTTAGCCCTGATTTTTTGCACTCTGGTACAATACTCCACATTCTGCAACAGTGCAAATGGAAGGCGCCTTACATCCAATAATGAGTAGTTGACAGCAAATGGGCATTTCACTTTTTGAAATGCTCATGTTACTTTTCATGTTTTATTGTGATACCTGACAAGTATTCACTGGGTATCACTGTAGATTTTTTTAAGTAAAAAATGCATTACAATTTACATCGTGTAATGACCCAACCCTCAGGCATTACCCTGCACATAACTGCTGATGGGTGTCTCAACTTTGAGGGCAACATGAATGACATGAGGAGAAACACACTTGCTCAGGTGATATCATTGTGGCCTAGCATGTTTGGCTCTTTGATGCCAAACATTTAATATATTTTCTCCCAAGATTCTGGCATAACAATTAAGAAATTATTAAGGTATTGTTTTTGTTACTTATTAAGTCCTAAATTTTAGGTCTCATAATTATTTAGTGTGAAACCCGCTAGGTTACCATGGTAGCTGTCACATAAACTATAGTCTTGCTGCTGATGAAGAAAATATGTTTTTCTACATCCAATATTGTCCTATATCAGTGCCCCACGCTGGTGTGCGCTATCAATGATAATCAACTCTTTTTGTTCCTTTTTTTTCCTTATGTTTTCATATGGTTTTCAATAGTTCATCATTATTCATGTCAATGTCAAATTTAATTTGAAATAATATAAATATCATGGACATGAAAAAACACATGTTAATTTGTCTTTTTAATATCCATGTTGCTGGGTAAGGAAAAAGAAAGAGATAATTATTAAGAAAAAGAGTGAAATAATCATAAGGATCAGAGATAGTTATTAGGAACAAAACAAAATAATTATTAGAAAAAAAATGAGCTACTTAACAATTGTTTTTCAAATTGTCTCTAGAATTGTCCAGGGACAACCATCCAAAGAGTTATGCAAAAACAATTGTCCAAAGATGACTCTACAAAAGATCATGCAAAATCTCTCATTTTCCAATTCCAGAATATGAAATGCTGGCCCAGATTAACCTTGCAGTACTCTTGATGTCCTGCAACCAGGTTGACTAAACCAATTTCAGACTAAGGATCCCCATTGCAAGCAAACTCTATTGCAAAAAGTGAAATTGAGTATCAGTTTCTAACTACAAACTCCACCCACCAAAAGCATCAGAGTTTTTCCCATGAGAGGGAATAATATAGCCGGTGCCAACCCTATTGATAATAACTCCTCACACAGATAATGAAAGTAAAATGTGCATTCTTCACCCATACTGCAGGTTCTCATTTATTAGCCCATGCAACTACAAGGTATTGATTCAGACCTTTAGTACCTGAATCCAAAGTATGGCCAATCCATCAACATCCTAGAGCAAGAGATCTGAGTGACCAGAGATCTGAATGCTTGACAAAGACACCTGTTGTTGTACAAGGACATGGTGACTTGTTACAACCTCATGCTGACAAGCAAAACCACTCTTTAACAGTTAGATACCACCACGACAATTAGAGTTTAAAGAACATGTCTCACTACATGAACAGCTCCTCAAAAATGGATCTATGTGCCCCTGGCATGAAGAGGGAAGATGGAAGGCCCAACATGAGACACATATTATTTGCCTACTATAATTCCACAGTGGAGTAAACTGCAGTCAAAACAATCAGGTGATTAGTGCAATGATAACATGCCAACATGCAAATAATCTTCAATAATAATGGACCAACTCCAATACAGTAAGTCAAATTGAAGGACCTGTCAAATTTATGAAGAACCCTGGTCAGAACCAGAGTATCAACTTGGCTACAACTATCCTCACTCCTGAGTTAAAAATCGGCACATTCATCATACTACTGTCCATGGAGCTATCTGTAGATGCCACTAAACTCACATGGGAATTCTGGGCCAGTGTGTAGATCAAATTGTTAGATATCTATCTATCTCCATGACCTAGACAATGACCTAGTTGTCAAACTGGAAGGTTGTCAAAACTTCCACCTATTTTTCCTCAGGGTCCAGGTTGATGACAGGTGGTACATTCCAGGTTGATGACAGGTGGTACATTGCAAATTTAAGGAGAGAGAAAAAAAATCCAGCAAGGTAACAGCCTGTATGATTCCACTTCACTAATGTGCTAAGTTCCTCAATCTCTAGCTGGTACTTCTCAACCCACTGGCATTGTGGACTCTGCATCTTCCTTTTTAGCAAAGGAGAATAAATGCACTCTGATGCAGAGTGCAGTCCTTAACTCAGTTTTTGCTTTTCATCACCCCACTGAGACCAATATCCTCAACACCCAAATCTTGCAGATTGAGAAGTAAAGAATCAGCACTCAAGAATACACGGTTTTGAGAGGTTGATATGGTGTTCGCAATCTCTCGGCTTGCCTCAATCTTCCGCAAAGTTATGAAGGCTGGATTGTTTGATATAGCATCACCAATTAGCTGTGCACTTTTTGCCTCTCCCTGGATTATGGCAGAAAATAAAATTGTAAACCAACAGTGCAGATGCACAGGAGAATTCTTGCCAACCAAAAGTAAAGGGGGAATGAAAAAGCATCAAACTTGCTGAAATGACCCCAGTAATTGCATGATATCCCAACAGTCTACATAGGTCAATATAAAATAACAATCAGTTGCAAAAAAAACTTCAGCTAGTTGCTTAGGAGTGGTAAAATAGCCATTAGCCAAACCAAGTTCAAAAAACACCAGTCTGGGGGGAAGAAATGAAGCACCTGTGCACGAATGATTGCACTGCGTTTATCCTGCTCTGCCTTCTCCACCACAAACTTAGCCCGTTCAGCATCTTGTGCAGCAACTTGCTTTGCTTCAATGGCTGCTGTGAACTCATGCCCAAACGTGAGATTGGTGATGGAAACATCATCCAATGCAATATTGAACTGTGCTGCCCGCTCATGAAGAACTCTTCGAATCTCTCTACTGACAACCTGTCATATGGAAAAGCAAGAGCCTTTAAACAAATTCTCCATGACATGCCAACAGAGCAGAACCCTACCTTGATATGGATGGCTAGGGGCATGAAATGACATATAACAAATTCATTCCTCAAAAGCTTAGTCAAGCATTGACCACCCACCTCTCGCTGTGTTATAAGCTGGCTAGCATTATACTGAGCAACAACAGCCTTTAGTGTTTCCTGAATGATGGATGGCAGAACCCTTTCTGCATAGTCCTGACCTAATGTTCGATAAATCGTTGGAAGTCGGTCTGCCATTGGTCGGGTCAGCACTCTCAATGTTATTCTAACCTGTTGCACAAGTCAGATGTCAGAACAGCAAAGGCCATATCATTTCTCAAATTTGTGCCATTTTTAGAGACTAAAAGACTAATACTTGAACCTTCTATCTTTTTTTATTGAGTAAACATTGGCAACAAGATTCAGATCGACATTCAATTTAAACTAGATTATCAGAAAATGCAAACAACAGCAACATGTAAAGCCCCGTGAACCCACAAACTAGAACACAAATTTGCTGCCAAGCAACTAGACAGTAGAATTAATTGCATGCAAAAGAAGAACATTTGAAACACACAAAAATATACCATTTGGAGATCACGGCTGCCTGAAGTGCTATCCACAATGTTGGGCCTGGCCCGGACATCAAAAATTACAGGTCTGTCAAACCAGGGGATCATCAAGTGTGTGCCCTCCGGATACACCTGCCATGATTTATTTTCTTCCACCCTGAGTGACCATATGTGAAATAAAATTTTAAAAGGAAAAAAAAAAGTCCTCCTCCTGCTCCTGCTGCTACCCTTCTCCAGATTCCCTCAGAACAAGAAAAAGCGTCACCACAACTGCAAACGAGTGGACGACTGAAAGAAAGAGGCAACGGTACCTTATCCTTGACGCCAACGATACGATTGAAGACTATGGCACGATGTCCTCCCTCCACATTGTACAAGCTGTTCACAGCTCCATACAATCCGATGCCTCCTATGACCGCCAGCCTGGCCAGCGCCCCCAAAGGGCCTGCAGACGGAAGCTTCACGTTGCGCATGTTGTTAAAATTCATCCTTCCAACTGTTTTTCATACCCCGCAACAAAAACTTCTGCTTAAGGATAAGCTCACAGATGTCCAATTGGCTTCACAACGATAGAGCGAATGGGCGAACCTCGACGCTGCGGAACAGTACCGACAAGTCGAGAGTTGTGAAGGTCCTGGCGATGCCGGATTAGGGTTAGGGTTTTACTGCCCCCGTTTTCTCTCTCTCTCTCCCTCTCTCTTGCGTTCAGGTCCTGAGAGTTGGAGTTCCTTAATTTTTATTTAATATTATTTCGTAAAAGTGGAGTGGGGACAAAGCAAATGCACGAATGTGCAAGTCGACCTTCCCTATTGTTTTTGCCCTTTTTCGTCCTTTTTCATTTTGTCCCCTAAAGTGTAGGGGAACGCCCCGCTCCCAGCTTGTTCCCAAACTCAAAGCCAAGGATTTAATTTTTTTTCTCTCTCTTTTTTTCCCTTTATACCCGCCGGGTATAAGTTATAAAAAAAAAGACGCCAGGTGCTTTGAAACTCTGAACGTCCATGAAGTTTAACATTGATTTTTTTATAAAACATATTAGGAAACGAAATTGATTGGTATTGGGATTGAAAAGCAAAGAGAAATTGGTTTGCCAAATATCATAATCAATTTTGGTGCTTTGTATGTGACATGCTTTGTGTGGATGTCACACAAAGCACATTTATGGCAAATCAAGAAGTAAAATTCATTTACTTTGAAACCCTTGTTGCAATTTGACACAAAAGTGGATCACATGCATGATTTTTTTCTTTTAAAAAAAAAAAAAAGACTTAGCAATATGGATGAATTTGCTAAAAGAACAAACATTAATAACATTGAAAAACTATAGCCATGTGGATGACATTAATGAAGCATATTATGTGGATGAAATTGGGATCCATTGACGAAATCAATCACACAAATGTTATTTGAATTATCCAAACAGTGCTCATTTTCATTAATGAATATAATTTCATCCATGTCATATTTTTCATCATGCAATCTTGTCAATTCCATGCATCTTGTCATTTCATCCATGAAGTTCATTTTCAAGCAATGTGAAGTTTCACCCATGATATAGATTTTATGAAATACAAAATTTTCCATGTGCTATAATTCAAGTCATCAATTTCTGCCATGAACAAAGTTTCATCCAATTTATACTTCTTTGTTACGTTTATTTGCAGTTTTGTTTCATCCACATTACCAACTCTTGCTTCCCACCCTCTGCAATACCTTTTTTTTCCTCCCTTCTCTTTTCACCCTCCTCCTTCCCCATTCCTCTTCACCTTAGTTTTTTTTTCCTTTTCCTCTACCCTTTCACTCCATTCCTTTCCTTCAGTATTCCATAATGACCAAAATACAATCATCATTTATATTCAATCCATAATGACTAAATTCATCCATCAACATGTTTTTCATTCATAATCATTTTTTAAAACCATGGTGGATATTATATAAATTGCTTGGGTTATTTGGACAATTTGTGTTTCATAGGAAAATCCAAAAAGCTTTCATGACCTTTTGTCTTCAATAAATTAAAAATCTTTTATTATCTTCAAACATGATCTTTGTAAATGAAGAATGTTGAATTTTGTGGGGGACGTTAGAAAAAAAGCTTATGACACCTTGCATAGTTTTATCGTAAGGTGTGACTAAAAATTTAAAAACATCAAATTTTAATAAATAAATGAATATAGTTGTTTCAAACAATAGAAAGTAGGCCAATTACAATAATTAGATTATATACTTCCCTATGGTGTGGGTTTTGAATCCAACTAAGAGCTTGCAAAACATTTCAAACTTGATGTTTTACATAAAACATCATAACATGAAAACAATTAAAAACACAAACCATGCAATGCACAAACCAAGAAGCATGTGAAATTCAACGAGGGTGTGACTTGGATCTATGTCAATAGAATTTTTTTATGATTAAGCCCTAACCAGATGAAGTGACGAGATAGTCCTAATGAATGAAGTACTGGGTTGATGGATGTACTAGCAGAAAACGCCAAGAGAGAGGAAGTTGGTTATTAATCACTTTAGAGGAGCCTTGATGTCTTTGTTATTTTCTATGTTTTTGTTATTTGCGGGTTATGGAATTTGGGGTGTTGTTCTTCATGGAATGTTGGCACCTAGATCAAATGTTGGTGGTAGAGCACTTTTTCTTGGATTTATTTTGTTTAGTGATGCGTGATTTGTTGATGGGAGAAAAGAAGGCGCCTGGTAAGGGGAGGAGATAAATACTTGACGAAGAGGAAAGTTAAGCACGTTGGTTTTCTCATTGAATTTGGTTTTCAATTAAAGAAGTTTATGTTATAAGTTTTTAGGGAAAATGCTTGAAGTTTGGATTTTGAATGGGTTGCTCACTTTTGTTTCATTATTTTCCACTACATTGAAGCTAGTGAGCAAAGCATTAAGAATCAATGTGTTAGTAGAATTCTAGGATGGAAGTGATGAGAAGCTCAAAAGGGTTGTTTGGATTGGCCTTAGTGGGATTCCTACTCAAGTTGAACGTGCTTGAGATAATTGGGAAGGGTGCATGGGAAAGATTGAGTACTTGAATGTTTGGGAGTTTCGAACAAGTTCTCTATAATGGGAGATTTTTAGGAAGATCTAAACAAAACATTGTAGATATTGCTTGTCCATTTCTTTACCATCTCCATACCTAAATTTATTTTGAGATTCTGGAATGTTATGTGTAGAATTCAATTTATGTTAAGATACCTAGTGGAAGGCCATGATAATCCATAAAAGGAGGAATCTGGAGTGTGTTGATCTGTCAAAGTCCTAGAGTCCTTTTGTTATCAAGTTATAAAAAATTATATTGCCCCACACACACTAATTGAGTGTTTACATGGCTTTTTGTATCGACATATACATTCATTACTTTGTTGTGACAAATTAACATATTGATTTGTATGTTACCCTCCTTTTGGTGACAAGGGAATATAAGTCTTGTAGGTTGTTCACCCTTGTGCACAGATTGATGTTAAGATTTTTTTATGTAAATTTTATGCAAAGATATTAAAATTATGGCTACACTTGGAGGTAGTATGCTTCCTTATTTTTGCCCTACCTTAATGAATAAATGTTAAGTGGAAGGATAAGGTTGGGTATCACTAACTTACCACAAACAATCTAACATTTTTATTTTGCTTGTTCACACCATAGATGTTACTTTTGGTGTGAAGTGGTAGTAGATATTTTAGGTAAATTAGCACTTACATTGATAACATGCCAAAAACATAAAGTATTAGAAGGAAAACTTTTGTAATGGCACTTCACTGCACAAAACAAAATCCTCCAAGAAGAATAACTTTCTGAAAAACATAATGCCCACTCCTTTTGTGTTTCATTTTTCAAAACGTCCACTTTCATTATTTCCCATGATACTCAATGGGTATCCGCTAGGATCATAAAAAAAAAAAAAAAAAAAAACTCACTTGATGCTTTAGACTTGATAAAGCCTTCAATTGTGGGCTTTACTAGAATTTGGTCCACATTCAACTCCATCTCCATATTTTGGTAGAACCCATGGCCTTGGGTTTTACCCTTCATTAAAAACCACGTGTAACATGAAATGATGTTGTGTTTATGGCTTCAAGTTCTCATGCCAACACTTGGTGTTTGATTAGTAAACTTCAAATTTTATTTGAATATGTGGGGTTCAAGTTCAATGAAATTAAGATTTGATTTGTGCATGGCAATTGTGAACAACTAAATGTTTATTTGGTGCATTGATGTGTTTCTTTGATGCTCTGATGTGTTTTAATGAATATTTGCACTACTTTTAAAGCTTTGAAAAAAATTACAAAAATATTGGAGGTAGTAAGGAGGAATTAATAACAAGGAAAATTTGAAGAGATTTGACTTGAGAAGAAAGTAAAAATTTTGGTGAAATTTTTTTTTGGTAGGTAGGTAAACATGAGGATCTAATAAAATATAGGACTTTGAGTTGGATCAATTATCCGAGTTTTGATCAATATTTGATTATATTGTGCCTTGATCAAACTATGTGTGTGTGATAGCTTGGGTTTGACTATTCTTGAGTTTGTATGCAAAATTAAATGTTGGAGGATTAAAGTTGTCATCACACTTGGTATTAACACCTCAAATGTTAGGTCGCTTAACATTGAACTAGCCATTTGTAAAAAGTTATGGACCACCAACATCAACACAATGTTAAGTACCATCCATGTTTAGATTCACACAATGGTGCCACCACTACCACTTTTTCCAAATGTAGCCTAGCTCTAGCAGTGATGATTCACACATAGAATCATCATTTCTTGTGATGGTATCTTTTTCTTTTTTTTCCTCCAAGATGAACGATGCATCATCCAACACGTGGCATCATCTCACATTCCATCACCGAGAACTTCACAATTGTCATATCTTCTTCCCAAACATAGTTGCTCAATTTTTTCACTCCATTTCTTTTGCACATACATTTTTTTGAATAATCTAATTCTTCTTCAAATCCTATCAATGTGGTACCAAAAATGTCCATGGTAATAGCAGTTGTTAACATTGGCAACAATGGAGACGTTGAAGTGCAATGGAGATGCTAGAGTGCAATGGAGGTGCCAAAGCTCCAAATCTTATAGGTGGAGATGGTGAAAGAGAATGTGCCAAGTGCAATCACAACGTAGATGACAAGGTCGTCATAGGTGGGAGATAATGTGGATTACAAAGTTGTTAAATAACGTAGATGACAAGGTCGTCATAGGTGGGAGATAATGTGGATTACAAAGTTGTTAAATAACGTAGAGGAATATGATAGGGAACACATTGGGAACATAAAACATAAATTTTTTATAGGGAATACGAGCAGGGCTACAAAATATTGAAATGAAACACCATTTTCTAAGGTGGTACCAAACATTGTATGTTAGTGCAAAATCTAAGAATTTTGAAAATATTATAATAGGCTACCACCGAGTTAACATTTGGCTAGCACTAGCTTAACGCCAAGTGCCACATCAGATGACACATAGATTTTTGTGTTAGCTACCATTTTAGGTCTGAATTGGTAATAAAATCTATATTTCTTAACACTAATTTAACATATAGTTATCACCAAGTGTGAAGGTAACATAAATGTGTGTTTGATTGGGAAGATGTGAAAATGCTTATGTCCTTTTTTGTTGTTCAAATTGATATCCATTTGACATCCAAATGATAACAAAGTTGAAATGTCAAGTTGCATATTATGAACAATTCAAGTCAAATTGATAAGGGTGGTTGATGCACAACTAAGTGAGATAAATGAATAGCATAGTTCATTATACATGCATGTTAAAATTAACTTTAGTGAAGGGAATCATAAAAGGATTTTTTGGTTTTTAGAGCCTTTTTGGTTCCAATTAATGTTCTTTTGGGTTGCTTCTAGCCATGATAAATATCATATTTTAAGATTAAATGTGTGTGTGTGTGTCCAAATTTAACATTCCTTAAGTTCAAAATGGTTGTTAATTAAAAGACCTCTTTCAAGAAGGTGAAGGTATTAGTGTAGATGTTGATTCACCCTAGTTTAGAGTGGTAGACAACTTAATGTGCTTGAATTAAAGGCACGCCTATTCATGATGTAATTTTGTAACCTCCCTTGATTTTTCCAACACTATCATTCATAGTTTCTTTTTTTTTATGTTTTTATTTTCCCTTTTTGAAATGTTCAATAACATTTAAATGAAGGTGCTTGAAAAAAGACCTCCATGTTGGATAGTAGTTACCCGATTAGTAGCATTTAGCCCATTATTGTCTAGCAAATGGGAAAAATAATTGTGATTGATTAAACAACATTAAGCACCTACTACATTACATTAGGGGGGCTAGGTTAGAAAAGTTGATTGAACAAGGTATAGCCTTTCTAGGAAACCCTTTTCACACGTGGGAGAATGGTTGCATGAGGTTTTTGAACAAAACCCCCTTTAAATCTACATGGATATGTTAACACACAATTAGAAAGATTTTCTTTTTATGTGACCAACCCAAAAAAATTTAAAAACATTAAAATATGTGTCAACCAAACCCATTTAAATTTTTAAAATAATCACATACAACCTTATAGGCATCAAGGGGTTAATAATGTGTTGTAAGGTTATAGTGATAGGAGGATGGCATTCCATACATGCTTCTTATGGGCATTATGTACTTATCGGTCCTTTTTTTCAAGTACTTAACTAACATCAAACCTTCAATTGTGAATATAACTTTCATTGGATTTTATGTTAAATAACATTTGTACTTAACATTATGTTACTTTCTTATGACATGTTAATTATCACATAGGATTTAGAAGTAGGTGGAACTATAGATTTGAAGTGAGGTTTAGATTACCATTCTTGCCATGAACTTTAACACCAAATTACTACCTCCAAGTGTGGTTGTAACATAAATACACATTTTGCATACTTTAGGGGCATACACCTATGGTGTTACTTCAACAATACTTAATTGGTGTTATGTCACTAAAAAAAGAATGACATTCACATACAAATATTAGGTAAAAGTTGAAATGGCATCCTCATTGGGATTAATTGTTAACTCAATGTTAAATGTAATGTCAACTAACATTTAATCTTCCAAAAAATGTTTATGTTACATAACACGATTACCAAAATTGATTGCATGATTTATTAGTGTTAACTTTTTAAATAAGATCCTCTACACATGTCACCTTACCTATCATTGCAAAAGGAGTCCTAAATACATAAGAAGAAATTTTGTCATCTTCCACTGCCACACATTGCAACTATTGTTTAATTTGATTACATTTCAACTACTTTTGGTCATTTTAAATTTGCAAGTTGCTTGTTGGACTAATTAATGGTCAATATTGTTCATAGTTGTTACGTTCACTATGTTATTCACTTATGAATATAATTTGGACCATATTTAATTTTTTAATCCTTTCAAATTATTGACATGGACATTTATCAGATAGTTTCTAACTTTATTTACACAATGCATTATAATGAGATAGTGATTTTTTAAATATTTCTTCCATTATTAACATGGTACATGAATTGAACCATCAACTTTTAACATGTTGAGACCATTATTTAGGAGTTTCATTTTACATTTACCATAATTTGTTAAAACACATGTAATAATTTGAGACCAAAAAATTATATTAAAATGAATTAATGATTTTTTTCACATCTTTTCAATTATCATAGTTGAAACATACATTTTTAATATATTAACATCATTATTTTAAAAATTCATCTTACATTTATTACAATATATTAAAACATATGCATATTTGATTGGGTTGGTGAATTTTTTTGCATCCTTTGAACTATTAACATTTGCACATGAGTTGAATCGTTCACTTTAAATGTTGTTAAATCCACCACTCATGAATTGCATTTTGCACTCACCACAATTTTTTGAAATAAAAACTTGGCAAGTCTCACATTTATATTTGAATGAATTGAAAATAAAAATAATGGTAGTATCACTAAAATATAAAGGAGAAATATATTATATCGCTCATACAACCTCACCAAAGATGGAGCCTTTTTCATGGTTATGGTGTTAGCCATTATTATAAGGTCAGCTTGTCTAGGACTAGATCTAAGTACTAAATGGTAATGATCAAAGTCGAATCGTGAACCAATCAATGAGGCAAATTTGATGACACAACAACTAATACCATAGAGAAGTGGCCATGAACTAGAAAGTTTAGCCAACCCCATTTTTTGACTTGTTTTAGGCGACTAAAAGTGTCTTTTGCGACTATATTTTATCAAAAATAGTCGCAAAAGACACTTTTAGTCGCCTAAAACAAGTCAAAAAATGGGGTTTTTCTTCTAGTGAGCCCAGTTTGAAAAATCATTAAAAATAGTTTAAAATTTTGAATTTGGTGTTTTTTGATCAAGTAGAAGTGACTCCACAAAATTTATAAGTAACTTCATAGAATTTCCGACCTCATTTCCACAATTAGAATCACCAAACTAATTTGGAGAAAAATTTTAATCATAAACAACAAAAAATTTCTTATAGACTAACTATGAATCCTTCATTGAAACAAACTAGCGCTATTGTTGGTATTTTCATTATAATTTATCAAGCATCGCAATTTGTAGGTCAAAATGTTCATGCATATAAAGTTCAAAATGCATGTAAACCTCCAAATTATAATTTTTCATATATTAAATTCTTATACATTTATATAAATTAGAATGTATGTTTTTCTCTTCGTGTTTTTTAGACATCATGGACAAGTTCATTATTATGAATGTTTATGATGCCACACCAAAAAAACCCCAAAAATAATCCCTAGTTTTTTCCCTTTTTTTTTTTTTTTTTTTGTGTTTGATAAAAAAATCCATGTTAAAAACAGTAATTAATTTCAAAGAAAAAAGGTTTACTTAACCTCTTTTTTTTTGAAATTTTGATTCCAATTTTTGAAAAATGGTTTTTTTTTAGTTATTATTTTTAATACATTTTCTTGGAATTTGCACTAATTTTCTATAATTTTTCCAACAAAAATTGCCAA